>JAABUS010000872.1_pt1 | contig 71605 bp, 70 predicted proteins | sample 5560161 | NCBI WGS metagenome assembly JAABUS01 (sample SAMN10711885, study PRJNA513376) | rock metagenome | isolation source: Antarctica rocks | place: Antarctica: Victoria Land, Trio Nunatak nord | collected 2016-01-04
GGACGCGCAGTTGGACGAGGTGTTGTGTGAGGCACTGAACGGGTTGGCGAACGACACGGAACGAGTCAAGTCGCTCACCAACCAGCGCTGGCTCTATGCCAATGCCTCATCCTAAATCAGTATTAGAGCACCGGCGGGGCGTTTCGTTGCCAAGCCGCTTGCTTGACTACATGCATCTTAGCAGTATATAATCATGTTGTCAATAGGCATGTTATGATTCGTGAATGGAGTTATCTGTTATGAACGTCAGCGATGCGGCGAAGGAACTCGGGATACAGCCCGGCACAGTGCGGGATGCGATTGCGCGGGGGCGGCTTGCGGCGATCCGCATGGGTGGCGGCGAGCATCGCGCCGGTGTGCTTCTCATCGAGCGCACGGAGATCGAACGATACAAGCGCGATCACCTGGGGAAGCGCGGCGTTGCCGCCGCGAGCCATCCCCTGCATGGTGTCGGACGGCGGAAGCGTGATTCGTCGCCGGACGATGGAACGGGGCGTGTTGAGGCGCAGGACGTGAAAACGGGCCGTTAGCGCGCGTGCGGTGCACTCTTTCTTGCGTGCCGCGCACGCAAGTGGGCATCCGTGAATCTGCGGCTGTATAGCGTATGACTGCGTATGACCCGGCACGAAACGAATGGCCGATTCGTTCGTTTGAGTAAATGCACGCAAGGAACCGACTCAAAGGAGAGTGGGCGGGTGGCGGAACCGGAAGCAGAGGCACGAGAGCGGATTGACACGCTGCTCGAAGCGGCAGGATGGGCGGTGCAAGACCGCACACAAATGAATCTCGGCGCCGCGCCGGGGATCGCCGTGCGGGAGTTTCCGCTCGCGACCGGCTACGCGGATTACCTGCTCATCGTGGATCGCAAGGCGCTCGGCGTGATCGAGGCGAAGCCGGTCGGCGTGACGTTGAGCGGCGTCGAGTCGCAATCGGCGAAGTATAAGGACGCGCTCAAACCGCCGCTGAAAGCATGGCGCGACCCCCTGCCGTTCCTCTACGAGAGCACGGGCGTCGAGACGTATTTCACGAACGATCTCGATCCCGAGCCGCGCAGTCGCCGTGTCTTCGCATTCCACACGCCGGAGATGCTGCTCGCCTGGGCGAAGGAAACGGAGACCCTACGGATGCGGTTGCGGGCAATGCCGCCGCTGATGACGGCCGGTCTCTGGCCTGCGCAGATCGAGGCGGTGGGGAATCTCGAGCAGTCGCTTGCGGATGACCGGCCACGCGCGCTGATCCAGATGGCGACCGGCAGCGGCAAGACGTTCACGGCGATCAATGCCGTGTATCGCCTCATCAAGCATGCAGGCGCACGGCGGGTACTCTTCCTCGTGGATCGGGCGAACCTCGGCAAGCAGGCGCTCAATGAGTTCCAGCAGTTCGACACACCGGACGACGGGCGGAAGTTTACCGAGTTGTACACCGTTCAGCGTCTCGCCTCCAACTACATCGACTCTGGCGCGAAGGTCGTCATTACGACGATCCAGCGGCTCTTCTCAATTCTGTCGGACGAGGCGGAGTTTGACGCCGAGGAAGAAGAGCAATCCGCATTCTCAGCGCGAGGAGCGGCATGGGCGACGATGCCACCCAAAACGGTTGAGTACAAAGCCCGCCTACCGATTGAGTTTTTCGATTGCATCGTGGTGGATGAGTGCCACCGCTCCATCTACAACCTCTGGCGGCAGGCGCTCGAATACTTCGACGCGTATATCATCGGGCTAACAGCGACACCTGCCAAGCAGACGTTCGGCTTCTTCAATCAGAATCTCGTGATGGAGTATCAACGGCAGCGTGCGGTCGTAGACGGCGTGAACGTGGACGGGCAGGTGTATCGTATCCGCACGGCGATCACCGAACGCGGCAGCACGGTTGATGCGTTCGAGGTCGTCGGCAAACGTGACCGGCAGACACGCGCCGTGCGCTGGGAGCAACTGGACGACGACTTCACCTACGGTGCGAATGAGTTGGATCGTGCCGTCGTCGTGCGGAGCCAGATTCGTACCATTATCCGTGCCTACCGCGACAACCTGTTCACGGAGATCTTCCCTGGTCGCTCCCACGTCCCGAAGACGCTGATCTTCGCGAAGGACGACGATCACGCCGAGGAGATCGTGCGGATCGTGCGCGACGAGTTTGGTAAGGGGAATGAGTTCTGCCAGAAGATCACCTATCGGGTGAGCGGCGTGAAGGCAGACGACCTGATCAGCGCATTCCGCAACCAGTACAACCCGCGCATCGCCGTGACGGTGGACATGATCGCGACGGGCACGGACATCAAGCCACTTGAGGTGCTGCTCTTCATGCGGAACGTCAAGTCGCGCGTCCAGTTCGAGCAGATGCTCGGGCGTGGGACACGGGTGGTAGACGTGGACACGTTGCAGGGCGTGACGCCCGATGCGCCGGTGAAGGATCGGTTCGTGATCGTGGATGCGGTCGGCGTCGTGGACGAGGAGAAGGGCGACACGCAGGCACTCGAACGCAAGCGATCAGTATCGTTCGAGCGGTTGCTGGAAGCGGTCGCTGCCGGTGCGGACGATGACGAAACGCTCTCCTCGCTCGCGGGACGGTTCGCCCTCCTCGACAAGCGTGTGACGGCGGCGGAACGGGCAGAGATTGCGACGGCGAGCGGCGGGAAGAGCCTCCACGATCTTGCAACGGCGCTCCTTGACGCGATTGATCCCGATGTGCAGCGAGCGGCGGCAGCGACAGCGACGGGCGAGGAGGAGCCAGGACCGGATGCACTCGCCGATGCGACGGCAGGCCTCCTGCTGCATGCCGTTGCGCCACTGGACGATCCGCTGTTGCGTCACACACTACTGACGATCCAACGGCGGAACGAGCAGACGCTGGATGAGGTGAGTCTCGACACGGTGCGCGAGGCCGGATTCAGCGTGGATGATACCGAGCGGGCGCGTGCGACGGTGGCATCGTTTGAGCGGTACATCGCCGAACACACGGACGAAATCACGGCGCTGCAACTCCTGTACGCGCAGCCGTATCGGGAGCGACGGGCGACCTTCACGCACCTCAAACGCCTGGCGGAGCGGTTGCAGCAGCCGCCGCATCGGTGGACGGCGGAGGCCCTCTGGCAGGCATATGCACGGTTGGAACGGGACAAGGTACGGGGCGTGGGAGAGAAGCGGGTCGTGACCGATCTCGTCTCGCTCGTGCGGCACGCGGTTCATGTGGAAGATGCGCTGATCCCCTATCCTGAGACGGTGCGCGAACGATATGCCGCGTGGCTGGCACAGCAGGAGACGGCGGGCATGCGCTTCACCGAGCAGCAGCGGTGGTGGCTGGACCGGATCGCGGCGTACATCGGCGTGAACCTGAGTTTCGACGTGGACGACTTCGACTACGATGGCGAACTGAGTGACAGGGGTGGTCAGATTGCGGCTGCTCGTGTCTTCGGTAAGGACTTGCCACGTCTACTGAATAACCTCAATGGCGCATTGGTGGCGTGATGGATAGAAACTGTTTACCGAATGGTTGGATATTGACCGCAATCGGGGATATAACAGAGCCAATCGCGAAGGTTGATCCGCGTCAGACGCCGGAGAGGAAAATCGTTTACCTCGACATTTCTTCAATCGACAATGCCAATCATCGGGTTACAGAGCCAAAACATTACCGTGGTGCAGATGCACCGTCACGGGCACGCCAGCAGGTGCGAGGCGGCGATGTATTGTTTTCCACTGTCAGGACATATTTGGAGAACATCGCAGTGGTGCCTGATGCCCTCGACGGACAGGTTGCTTCCACCGGATTCTCTATCCTCCGGGGTGCCGTTGGCGTCTCCTCGACATACCTCTTCTACTATACTTTGACGAAAGGCTTTCTTGACGCACTCGATGTGCTTCAAAGAGGAACAAGTTATCCCGCCGTGCGCGACGAAGATGTTCGGTCACAACTCATTCCACTCGCCCCAACCGCTGAACAGGAATGCATCGTCGCAGAGATCGAGACGCAGTTCACGCGGCTGGATGCGGGCGTGGCGGCACTCAAACGGGCGCAGGCGAATCTGAAACGGTACAAGGCAGCGGTGCTCAAGGCGGCGTGCGAGGGGAGTCTCGTGCCACAGGACCCGAGCGATGAACCGGCGTCGGAACTGCGGGCGCGCATCCTCGCGGAGCGGCGGGCGAAGTGGGCAGACGATCTCCGCGCGAAAGGCAAGAATCCCGGAACTGCCCGCTACGACGACCCCGCCGCCTCGAATACCGACGAGTTACCTGGCTTGCCGAACGGCTGGTGCTGGGGAACAATCGAGCAGTTATCTACTGTCGTGCGCGGTGCTTCTCCAAGGCCAGCAGGTGACCCTCGGTACTTTGGCGGCAGCATACCGTGGATAACGGTCGGATCGCTAACGGCAGATAGCAAGCCATTCCTTACTGCCGTTTCCGACTTTGTAACGGAGGCCGGATGTGCGGCTAGTCGGTATATCGAGCCTGAGACTCTTCTACTCACTAATAGCGGCGCGACGTTAGGTGTTCCGAAAATTACCCTCATCGGCGGCTGCATAAATGACGGCTCCGTTGCACTTCTTCATGTTGATTATCCCCTGAAACTTTACCTCTGTTACTTCCTGTCGAGCATCACATTACGCCTGCGCACTATCAATCAGGGAGCGGCGCAGCCGAACTTGAACACCGGAATCGTCAAGGCAATAACTGTCCCCTTACCACCCCTCGCCGAGCAGGAACGGATTGTCGCGGAAGTCGAGCGGCGGCTATCGGTCGTGCAGGAGCAAGAGACCGTCATCGCGCACAGCCTGAAGCGGGCGGAGCGGTTGCGGCAAGCCATTCTCGCACGAGCGTTCGCGGGCAAACTTGTGCCGCAAGATCAAAGCGACGAACCGGCGAGTGTGCTGCTCGAACGCATCCGCGCAGGGAGGGCGGGACAGTCCGCCGCACCAAAGCGGCGAGAGGCGCGGCATGTCAGTTCGACTCCGATGCATCTTCGGCAATCCCGTGATGAATCCAACGATAACGGCGCTGTGCAACTGACGTTGCCTGTCGCGTGAAGGGAAGACGCGGATGGCAGCGCGACCAAAGTACGGACCGCTCCACGACTGGCTAAACCGGCAACCGACGAAGATCGCGCGGGTGGAATGCACATTCGCGCAGATTGAAGAGATGATTGGCGAGCCACTACCGCCGACGGCCCGCTCCCAGAAGCGGTATCAGATGTGGTGGTCGAACGCGACGAATCATCACATACAAGCACAGGCATGGGTCAGTGCAGGTTGGAAGCGCGAGCACGTTGATCTTGCCGCCGAGATCGTGACGTTCGTTCGCACAATTGAGCGGCCTGGAACGGGGGCGACGTGAGCACGACGCACAACACCATCGTCCAGCGGGTGTGGAACTACTGCAACATTCTGCGCGACGACGGGATGAGTTACGGCGACTATCTCGAGCAGTTGACGTACCTGCTCTTCCTCAAGATGGCGGACGAACAGGTAACGGTACTCCACCGCGACAGCATGATCCCGGAAGACCTCGGCTGGCGCAGCCTGCTCGCACGCGACGGCGACGCTTTGGAAACGCATTACCGGCACATCCTCACCGAACTCGGCAGCGGCGCGGGGCTAATCCCGGTCATCTTCCGCAAGGCGCAGAACAAGATTCAGGACCCGGCGAAACTGCGGCGGCTCGTGGACCTCATCAATGGCGAGACGTGGACGGGCCTCGGCATCGAGGTCAAGGGTGCAATCTACGAGGGGCTGCTCGAGAAGAATGCGCAGGACACCAAATCGGGTGCGGGGCAATACTTCACGCCACGCCCCCTCATCGAGGGGATCGTGGATGTGATGCGACCGGAACCGGGGCAGATGATCTGCGACCCGGCCTGCGGCACGGGCGGCTTCCTGCTCACGACGTACGACTCCATACTGCATGAGTATTCGCCGCTGGATCGCGACCAGTCCGAGCACCTGCGGCACGAGGCGCTGCACGGCTGGGAGATCGTGGACAACACGGCCCGGCTCTGCGTGATGAACCTCTACCTGCACAACATCGGCGCGCAGGGCGGCCGCAGCCCGGTGCGCGTGGCGGATAGCCTCGCCACCGATCCCGGTGAGCGATTCGATATGGTGCTGACCAATCCGCCATTCGGCAAGAAGAGCAGCGTCACGTACATCACCGACGAGGGCGAGACACGGCGTGAGGCGCAGTCGGTCGTGCGGGACGACTTCTGGACCTCCACGAGCAACAAGCAACTGAACTTCATTCAGCACATCAAGACGATCCTCAAAATCAACGGCCGGGCGGCGGTCGTCGTGCCGGACAACGTGCTCTTCGAGGGTGGTGCGGGCGAGACGGTGCGGCGTCGGCTCCTACATGAATGCGATGTCCACACCCTCCTCCGCCTGCCGACTGGTATCTTCTACGCACAGGGCGTCAAGGCGAACGTCATCTTCTTCGACCGCAAGCCCGCGAGCGAGACGCCGTGGACGCAGACATTGTGGATGTATGACCTGCGGACAAACCAGAACTTCACGCTCAAGGAGCGGCCCCTCGTGCGCGCCGATCTGGACGAATTTGTGCGCTGCTTCAATCCGGCGAACCGGCACGAGCGCACACCGACATGGAGCGAAGACGATCCGCAGGGACGGTGGCGCGCATACACGTACGACGACGTGATGGCGCGGGACAAGGCGAATCTGGACATCTTCTGGTTGCGGGATGAGAGCCTTGAGGAGAGTGCGAACCTGCCTGCGCCCGACGTGCTCGCCGCCGAGATTATGGAGGACTTGCGCGCCGCGCTCGAGCAGTTCCAGGAGATCGCGGAGGATATGGGTGCGTCTGCTATTACCGCGTAGTGCGGGAAACGGGATACGAATGCGGAGACTTGGCGTCAGTGAAGGTCAGTGCCGGTCAGCACGACATCGGGCTGGTCAACGAAGATGACACGCCTCGGTATCGCGAATCCTGCTCACCCGCTGCACGGCAAGCAGGGGCCGGGACACCGGCGCAGGAAAGGCGACACACCAAAGCCATAACGTTTTCTGCGGCACCGCCGTTCAACACGTATCACACATGGCGCGCGCAGAGCGGCGGAACGATAGGGACAGTCGACTGAGTGGGTGATGAAGCGGATCGAACTCGCATACGCGGCGGGTGAACTGGCGTTATGGCGAAGGCGGGCAGCGAAGGGGGTGCGGGATGCGACGATCAATGACGACTCTCACGGCGATAATCTTGGTTTCAACGTGGCTGGTCGCGGTACCAGTGCAGGCGGCATCTGCCTTCGCCGATGCCGCTTTCCAACAGACATGGCGAGCCGGAGAAACAGCAGCGCCAAACTTTTGGGGGCCGCTGCTCACCGCACATGATGGTCAGCAGGAAGCGTACAAGCAAGCGCCGAATGGCCAGCGCCTTGTGCAATATTTCGATAAGACCAGAATGGAACTGACCATACCCGCGCTCACCACGGTCACGACTGGATTGCTTACCGTGGAATTGAAGACAGGAAAAATGCAGGTCGGCGATGCGGCGTTCGAGCAGCGTGATCCCGCTAAGGTTGGGCTTGTCGGAGATCCCGGTTCAGGCGGGCCAAAATACGCCGATCTGGCACTCGTGCCGCAAAAGGACGGGCGCGCATTTTCGGTACCACCGCCGTATTTCTACGACAATGGACGATTGTCGCAGGCGCAAAATCTGCCGGAGCGTGCGAGCAAGATTTCACTTGACTCGCTATACCATAAACTGGATGATCCTTCCGGCACATACAGTCAGTATGTTTTCAGTCCTTTCTGGGACTTTATCCAATCGCTGCCATTGCCCCTGAGTCAGACGACTGGCTACGCGATCTCGCCCCTCATCTGGGTTCACGCAACGGTAGGTAGCAGACCCACAGAGGTGCTTGTGCAGGCATTTGAGCGCCGCGTGCTCACATGGAATGAATCGAATCTATCCGGTAAAGAAGTCGAATTCGGCAACATCGGGCAGCATTACTACACATGGCGGTACGGTGCAAATCCGTCGCCCCAAGCCGTCACGTCACCAGCGAATGTCTCCGCTGATTTCACTCCGTTTGCGAAACGATGGGGCGCGCATGGTGTCGGATTCGTCGTCAACGCGGATGGTAGCGCACACCTCGATTGGCGCACCTACATCACATGTTCTGCCAAGAACCCGGACCATATTCCGTGTGAAGAGCCTTACACGTCGTATGCCGGGCACGCAACGATACAATTTGTATCGGTAGATGGGGATGAAGCCTCTGGAAACGTCCTGACAAGCAACGATCCCCGTTTCCAACCGGCGAATGTCGTCGTAAGGCTTACTTTGAAGCCTTACGACATGGTGGAACTCAGGGAGCCGACTGGCCAAACGTACACGTTCTGCGGGCCGGACTACGCGAAACTCGCGCCGCGAGAAGTGCGCGACACGTACCCGTGCGGTGCGTGACGCCTGTCACCTGCCCCCGCACTCAAAGGCCGCCACCATCGGATTCATCCTTGCGCGGCTGCGGATCGCCGGCGCGGTACGCGCGGATCAGACGGATCACTTGCCGCCCGCATGACGGACAGATGGCGGGATAGGGCAGCGGCGCGTCCGTCTCCTCGACAACGACCGTCGGCAACCAATCGGCGCATCGCGGACAGGCCGGGCGCGGGTGCTGTTCAAGCGCGACTACCCGGCTTTCCATGCGTTTCATGATGTCCGTTCCTCCCGTTCCGCATCATCCGTCGCCAACAATGCGAGTTCCGCCGCGAAGATGCCCATCAATGCGAGTGTTTCCGCATCGTGCGCACCGCCCGCACGCCATAGAGGCAAGAGAGCCAATGGAATCTTGCCAACAGGTGCGCAAAGCGCCGCCCGGTCATACCCCGCGCCGAACATGCGCGCATACGTCCGCTCGCGCGAAGCGGGGCCGAGGAAACCGTTGCACTCGGCGCGCACGATGTGCCCTTCGAGGCGGTACCGGGCGCTATCGAGCAGCCGCACCTGCGCCTCTTCGAGGCCGATACCCCCGCGCCAGACGTAGGCGAACTCAACGATGTCCGTGAGCGGCCAGAAGAGCGGGTGCGTCTCCTTCGTCCGGGCCGAAACGATGGTGCGGACTTCATCGGCGCTCTCGTCTCCCCACGGGCCGCACGACGCGATGATCGTCGTGAAATACTCCTGCACGGCGGGCGGGGCGGCATGGAACCACGCGCCCCGATCCGCCAGCCGTTCCCGCGTCGCCGCCACTTCCGGTGCGTCGCCAGCCGAAGCCGGTTGCCGACGTTGTTCGAGCAGTGCCAAGCGAGTTTCGATGCGCTTCATCCGACTTCTCCTGCGGAACCGCTATCGGGGTTGCCATTCACCGAGTCAATCTCTATCGTGAACCAGTGGATTGCGCCGCAGCGCAGGCACCGTTGCGCGGGCATCGTCCGTTTGCGTGCTGGCGTCGGATCAATGGTGAACACGACGGGCGCGCCGGGGGTGTTGCCACATTCGGGGCAGGTCGTGCCGCCCGCATGCTGCCCCAATCGCGCGATGCGTCGCTGCAATCCCCGCATCATTCCTCACCCGTCGCTTCCTGCACGAGACGGAACAAATCGCCAATCGTCGCCGATGATCCCGTCGTCGCGTACCGTTCGGCTTCCGCCCTGATCGCATCGGGATTGATCGGTAGTGTTGACGATCCGGCCTCACTACCGCTATCCAGTGCGTCGGATGCGGCGATGGACGTATAGAGCCGCGTGAGCATATCTACCCACTGCTGCACGAGTGCCGGGGTGCCGGACTTCTGCCGTTCTAACGTGGTGATCCGCGCCGTCAGTCGCATCGCACATTCCCCCGTGCTTCCGGCGCATCATCCCCATACGGATCAGGGCCGCGCCCATTGTCGGGAATCCAGATAGACCCGCATGCGTCCGGTTTCGGCTCGTGTCCCGGCAGCGGTACGCCCGTCGCGGCATCGGAGAGAACGATCTGGTACGCCTGCGATGAAGGCGCATGACGCGATTCGAAGCGGGCAAGCCGCCCGGTAATCTTCACCGGCCATCCCTCCCCGCATCAGCGGCGTACCGCGCTTCCAGTTCCGCGACGCGCGTTTCCAGCGCCACCAGTTCGCGCACTTGCAGCAGCCGCGCGAGGACAATATCGGCAGCACGCACCTTCGTGCTGCTCGCCGCCGCCGGATCGGTCATCGCCCCGTCAAGCGTCGCCGCCGCCCGCTCCGCAAGGCGCACGAGCGAGCGTGAAACGGCGGCAATCGCGTTCGCTTCGGCATCCCGCAGGGCGGCCTGGAACGCTGGTTCCGCCAGCCAGCGATAGAGCGTGTCGCGCGATACCCCGGCGGCTTTCGCGGCGGCGGTCGTGTCCGGCTCGGTCAAGAGCGCCGTGATCGCCTTGCGCTGCCGGAGTGTCAGATTATCCGCCATTCTGTCCGTCCTCCTGTTCGTTTACCGGCCCGAACCACGCGGTGAAGTCCGCGAGCCGCATGCACACGATGTCCTCACCGTGCCGCGCGCCGTGCCGGTGGATGATCGCCACGGGCAACTGGTCGCCCCGCACGGCGGCGCGGGCTTGCGTGAGCGCGGTTGTGAGCCATGCCGGGATGCTCTGCCGATGCTTCACTTCCACCGCGAGCCAGTCGTGGCGTATGTCCGGTGTGTCGCCGCGCTGACGCCCGCTGACGGGGACGCGCGCGCCGCCGATGATGCCCGCGATGCTCCGTTCGGTGCGCTTCCATGTTGTCCGGCTCATGCGGCACCCTGCCCTTCCGGCAGGTGATAGACCGCGCCCGGTTCCCAGCCGATGGCCGCGATGGAGGCGAAGGTCTCCCGTTCCATCGCCTCGATTGCTTGCGCCCGCCGCCATGCGTCCCGATCAATCATCGTGATGATCTGCTCCTCCACCAGCCGCGTGAGTGCGTCCGGCGGCAGGGCATCCAGTTCCACGCACGCATCGCCGTACCGCGCCGCGAATGCCGCGTGTCGCGAGTCCGTCCACTTGCCGGGGCGCGTCGGCAGGCCATAGGCGGCGATCTGATCGGGATTGAGCGCGACCCGATGCACCGTCGCGTCCGCGCCGTGCTGCCGCAATCCCGCTTCCAGCATGCCGCTGATCGCCCGCCCGCTCGCGTCGTGATCGCCGAAGTAGAAGATGGACGCGGGTTTGCCGACGGCGACGAGCGAGACGGCGGATTCGTAGAGGAGCGTCACGGAGGGGAAGCCGCGCGTGGCGACATACGTGACGCCGTACTGCTCGCACACGGGCTGGATGACGCCGGAGAGTGCATCCTTCTCGCACCAGACTTCGACGTGCACCGGCTGGTCGAGCCAGTGGTTGCGCCGGTACATCTCCTGTGCGTTGTCGAGGGCGGCGCGCAGACCGCCGTGCTGGTAGACGCCGCGCCGCGTTCGGTGGCCGTCGGCAATCGTGCCGTAGGGCAGATCACCGGAGAGCCGCAATTGCACCGCCGCATCGCAGACGCGCTTGTAGGATTGTTCCGTCTTGTCGATCACGCGATGGGCCACGAGTTGATAGTAGAGTTGCCGGACGCTCATGCGGTCGTAGGCGGCGGCAACGTGCAGGATGGCGTCGTGCAGAGCGAGTGAGCGGGCCTGCGGCTTGCGGGCAATCTTCGGACTAGTCCGTGTTTCAATCATCGGCGGCCATCCCTTCCGCACTGCCCGTACGCCATGCACGTTCCTGCTCGAAGACGCGGCTCGCCGTCCTGCCCAACGATTCGCCGGGCACGATGCGGAGCGCCACAATGCGCGCGGCGTCTTCCTCGGCATCCGTGAATGGGTCGCACCGGCCGGACGCCCAAGTGATCAGCGCGCTCCATGCGTCCGCGATCACATCGTCCGCTACGGTGTCGGTCGTTACATCGCCGCCATACCCTTCATCGTGCATGGCATCCTGCACCGTCGCCCCTGAACCTACACTGCCTGCATTTCCTTCACTACCTGCACTCTCAGGCCAATCCTCGTATGTAGGGTCATAGACGGAAGGCGTGTAGGTGTATGTAGGTTGTGCAGGTTGTGCAGGGGGTGTAGGTTCAGGGGCGACGGTCAGAAGCGGTTTCGGAAGGTACAGCGCGGCGAGCCGGTCCATGACCGACTCTGACAGGTCGTACACGTTGCCCTTGCTCGTGCGCGGCAACTTCGGCACGTTCATGCGCCGGAAGAGCCGTCCCAACTTTGCGGCGGTATCCAGTCCGAACGGCGCGGGCGGCTCTTTCTTGCTGTCGGGATTGTGCGGCGGCTCGCCGTTCTCTTCGGCGTACAGTTTCCGCACCATACTCAGCGCGAGGCTCGTCGTCGTCGTGCGATTGCCGTCTTTCACGATGGCGACAAGCGCGCGGGTCACGGTCGCTTCCCGCGAGCCGTCATCTTCCGCCCGCTGTTTCAGGAGCCAGCGCGCGAGGCGCGCGAGGGCATCCGTCACCGCCGTGTCGCCGTTCGCGGCGTCCACGATACGTGCGACAGCAAGCACCGGACGCCAGACCTGCAAATCGCGGTTCGTCAGGCCGGAGTCCGCGCCGGTGATCGTCCGCACGATCCGGGCGGCGTCCGCGAGATGGTAGAGTGCCACCATCCAACATTGTTGAATGAGGTCGTGCGGGGCTACCGGCCAGTTCTCATCATCCCACGGCGAGCGCGCACCCTTACTCGCATCGTCCGTGCGGAACATCAGCACCTTGATGCAGCGGGAATCGAGGGCATCGGGGGGTTCGGCAACCGCAGTGAAGACGCGGTTCGCGTAGACGTTGCACCGCGCCGTCTCCCATCCCCGGCCGGTGCTACTCGGCACCTGCAAGGCGACGAGCGCGCCGGGCGTGTAGCCGATCTCGCAGAATGACCGCAGCGTGCGGGTCGTGTCATCCTTGTTGGTGATCGTGTCCCAGTTGTCGAGTACGAGCGTGCCGCCCGCGTCCGCATGGCCGCGCAACGCCGCCAGTGTGCTGCTTGCCGATGCCATGAGGGGCAGGAAGGCGAGCCGGGCGATGATCGTCGCTACCGTGGATTTCCCACTACCGGGCAGGCCGGTGAGCCAGACGTAGCCAACGGCGGGGAAGGCGGCGAGGAGATACGTCGAGATGACATACGCGGCACAAAAGGCGGCGTAGTCTTCCGGTGTCACACCTTCGTCGGCCGGGAACGCGACGAAGGTGAGGAATGCCGCTTTCAGATCGTGATACAGCCGGGCGATGTCCGGTCGTTCACCCGCAAGGATCGCCGTGATCGTTTCGATACTCATCATCGCGCCGTCGTGCGACGTGGGCGGGGGGACACGGGGCAGGTCTACCCCGATACCTTCGGGAAGATCCATCGCGTCGCCGATCAGATGGGCGACCGGGCCGTGAACGCGGATCGTGCCATCGGGGGAACGGGAGAGCGTCACACCCAGTGTGAAGCGTTTCGGCTTCCCGGTCTCGTCGTCATCCTTTTCCACCGGCAGATAGGCGGTGATAAAGGCCGTGCCATCATCTCCGAGAGTGACCGTGCGACGGATGATCGTCTTCTGGGTCGCAAGTCGTAGTTCGCCCATCAGTACACCAGCCGATCATTCGACGTGATCGCGCGTGCGGACTTCTGGCGGGGTGCGCGCGTCGGTTCTGCCTCGTGGCGGTCATCATGCATAAGCCCGTCATCCCATCGCGGCGGCATTGGCGGCTCATAGGCGAGCAGTCCGGCATCGGCGCGGGAGAGCCAAGTGTTCAGTTCGTCGATCACGAGCGCGACCAACGTTTGATAGGGGATGCGGCACACGCGCCACGCCGCTTCGTCCGCCGCCTTGTCAGGGTCGAATGGGGCGGGGCGCGTGGCGATGAGATGGTCGCGCAGTTCGTCGTGCCGCGTCACGCACGCGGCGTGAACGTCCACGCACGGGCCGCGATAGGGGCGGATGACGAGCCGCCCGCCCGTGCCGATGGAGCAGGTAATACCGTGCTGATCCGCGAGCTGTTTGAGGTCGCGTATGTCGCAGATGAGAGGATTGAGGGTGTCCATTGCGTTCTCCATAAGCGGAGACGCCAGGCGTGCTATAATCGGTGCGCCCGCTCACAACGTGCGCCGCCGATTCCGCCCGTGTCTCCGGGTGATAATCGGCCTATGCCTCTTCAACGCCGCTCAGCAGGCGGTCAATCTCCGAAACGGGTACAACCGTGCGATTGCCGATTTTCACGACGCGAATCTTCCCCTGCTTCACGAGGTCGTAGAACAGGGTCTTGCCCAGATTGCCCAGTCGATAGCGGGCCTCGTCAACGGTGACGCCCCGCGTATCCGTGTGTCCCCGAGATGCCGTCGCGATAGACATGCTGTCAGCCTCCGTGTTCGTTCGCCAACTTCCGAGAAGGGCTAGCCCGGACACAGAATACCGACCTAATCAGTTCTGCGATAGGACAGATTTATTGGGAGGATTTTTCTGTACGCAACAGTTCCCGACCGTATTTGATGTGGTCAGCGACGCGCGCTGACCGGCGCGGCGTCCCGTGTTCATCCGACGATAGCGACCAACCGAGCCGTGCGGCGATCTGCTTGTGGGTCAACCCATCCTCGTCATGCCACCGCGCAATGTTTTTCGCGCGCGCGGCATCACGGGACGGCCGCCCGGTGGCCCGGCGAATCATGTGGTCGAGTGCAGCACGCGCCCTTTTCTCATCATCGCGGAACGTCTCTATCGGGCCGTGTATGCCGATTGTGACGCCGGTTCCGGGACGCCAGCGGAGTTCGGCGTACACCGTGCAATCTTTGGGGACAAGACGCGCAAGCCAAATCTCCACCCATAACGGCGTTTCCGGATCGGTACATTCGATGAAGAAGACATCGCCGGGGGGCTGCGTGTCGCGCTCCAAGCCCGCGATCTGCCACTCGTACTCGTCACCGGCGCCGAGCGTCTTTCCATCGTGGCGAACCATGTCTCCGGCGACAGTAAGGCCGAACTCGCGGAATCGCGGCGCATCGTCCGGATTCATGCCGAGTTCAAGCATCTTGCGAATGAGCGGATGGATATTCAACGTCACATTGATCGTGCGGGTTGTCGCATCTGCATTGCTCACGGTGCATCCTTCTCTTGCATTCGGAGTTCGCGCCCACGACCGACGTACCCTTGCACCCTTGCCGAGCGGCGGGGGGTGCCGTGTTCGTCGGCGCTAAGGTGCCATCCTAGATGCTCAGCGATCTGCCTCTCCGTCCATTCTTCGTCGTCAAACCAGTGCACGATACGGAGGGCGAGGTCATCATCGCGGCGCGGGCGACCTGGCTGCAATTCCGCGACATGGGTGAGAAGTTCGAGAGCGTACTCCGCCCTTGCGCGGTCGCGTTTCGTGTGCTTCCGTTCATAGCCCCGAATGTCGCAAGACGCCTCAGTACCCGGTTCCCACTTCCTCTGGGCATAGAGCGGCGACCCGTCCGGCAGGACTCGCGTCAACCACGCTTGAATCCAACCAATCGGCGCGGCGTTCGGTAGCGTGGACCGTCGCCGGTCTCCTTTGGGATAGAAAGATGCTGCGTAAATGGCCACCCCCGGCCCGTCATCCGGCGTCACATCGTACCAGACGCCGAAGAGCCAGAGCCGATAACCCGATCCATGAACGAACGGCGCACCGTCCTGATCTACAGGCACGTCGGCGATGTAGATACTGATACATCGCACCCGGTAATGCATCTCTTGCGGGATGTGGAGATCACGAATAAATGCCGAGCATCGTTCACAAATTCCGAGGGTTGCTCGTGGCGTCCCGCATACAGCGCATCTTTCGTGTTGCGGATCGTGAATCACTTGCTGTTCCATACCATCACACTTCCGTAGTATCGCGCGTCGTACCGGACGCCCACGTGGGAACGCTGCGGGAACGGACGACGCGAAAACGCGCGAACACATACGAACCTGTACAGCCACGCTATGTGCAGTTTACCGCATTGGGGAGCGTTCGTACATGTCCGTCGGGAACCGCAGAAATCCGCGCCAGACGGGGCATTTTCGCCTTGCCAAGGAGAAGGTCGCGAGTTCGAATCTCGTCTTCCGCTCCATTTTTATGCCCGCTATTCCCAAGGAATTCTCATCCCTTTCGGCATGCGCGACGCCACGAACGTGGTACACTCGGGCCATCGCGCACCGCAAGGGAAAGGGACAGACGATGTCATCGATCTTCGCCGTCAACAACCGTCGCTTCGATCCGCTGGGTGACCGCCCGGTGCCGGGGATTGCCCCCGCCCGCCCGGCCTATCGCCACGAATCGCGGGGGATCACGTACACGCTCGACCCGTCCGCCTCGGGCGGCTACTTGATGACCAGCACTGCGGACGATGAGGCGGTGGAGGTGATCAACGTGGATCACGCGGCACGATTGATCGACGAGATCGAGGGTGTCGAGGGCGCGTAACGTCGGGCCATTCGTCCCCGGCGAGCGCGTCGGTGGCGTCGGCCCTTCGCCGGGGAGGGATGCACGATGCGGAGGCCACCGCTCCCGTCGCCGGGGAATCGCGGTCCCTTGCTGCTCCTCTATCTTGTCCTGCTGGTCGCCATCGTCGCGCTGCTCCGCTTGGCCGGGCGGGGCTGGCTCGACGCGATCACGGCCGGGCTTGTCCTCGCCAGCGTCGTCTGCACACTCCTGGTCCTCGCAGGCAGTCTCCGGCGCTGAACGGCCCGTCGGCGCCTACCGCAGCACCTCGCGCTCACCGGGGCGCGGCGCATCCCGGAACAAGAAATGTACCCAAACCCTTCCAATAACGAAGGCGGGGATCGTTCCCCGCCTTTGTGGTCGTTTGTATCGCAGCGTCACGATGGCCGCACCGAGCCACACGCGTTGTCGGCGTCCGGGTTCAGCTTGTGCGGAAGGCCGGCTGCCCCGTCGCGGTGCAGAAGAAGCCGCTCGTCGTCTCTGTCACGTCCCCATTCGGGCAGTTCGAGCGGCCGTCGTTGAACTGCCGGATGATGGAGCCGGTGCCAACGGGCCCGAATCCGCCACCGTTGAATCCGGGCACGTACGGGGCGTACCCGCCGTTGAAGACGGGGATGGACAGGCTACTGGCTGCCGGTTCCCCGGTTGCCGTGCAGAAGAAGCCGCTGAGCGTCTGCGTCACGTCGCCGTTCGGGCAGTTCGAGTTGTTGTCGATGTACTGACGAATGACCTGCGTATTCCCGACGGCACCGTACACGGGCGGGATGATCCCGGTGTTGTACGGCGGGATGAATCCAGTGCCGTATCCGGTGCCGTAGCCGTCGGGATAGCCCGGCGCTCCGTAGGCGGCAGAGTCGATGCGCTGCCCGGTGGCCGTGCAGATATTGACCAGGTTGCCGCCCTGATCCGTCACGACCGAGACCTCACCGTTGCCGCAGAAGCGCGCATCGAAGTAGGTCGAGACGACGGTGTTCGGCGGATACGGGGAATCCGCGCCGACGGCCGCAGGGACGAGCGCGAGAAGCAGTAAGCTGAGACCGGCGACAGCGAGTGCGAAACGACGAATGTGGAGGCCATGCATAGGGGCCCTCCTGACAGACCGAACCAATAGAGCGGGTGCCGCACCGCCTCATCCGATAAAATGTGCGAAGGGCCCCCCGGTTGCTCCGTCGCACCCGAACCGCTACTCGCACAGCTCGTCTCTTGCATTGGTGCCGACAGGGAACGGGAGAATAGATGTTGTGTGTGCTACGATCCGTTCGCCGACACGAACGGTCTCCTACCCCTCGCACGGCACATTCAGTATGGAACGCCGATAGCGAGACGACTATCGATACATCGGCCATTGGCGAAACCGGCGGTTCTGAACGGGGTTGCGACCGTTCAGACATATTCGAATTTATTATTGTGTCACTGAGGAATAGAATCATACTAAGGTTCTATGAGAGCCGAAGGCCAAGACTTGGAGAGAATCGGAGGAGACGATGGGGGTAACGAAGCACGAAGCCGTCATCGGGCTTTTCGGTTCGGGTGATGAGGCGGTTGCGGAGATTACCGCATTGCAAGGTCACTCTCAAGTCGCCCGACAACTATTGCTCGGCCCCGCCGAGTATTTCAATGGCGCAGTGTCGTTCGTTCTCATGCCGGATGGCGCTAACGAAGGATCGCCGCCAAGCATCGAAGTGGATCAAATCCGTGACGCGTTTCTCGGTATCCTGATGAAGCACAGTCGGCACTGGGCACACGTCGTTCTTGAAGACGAAACGACAACGCCACCTATCTATCGGCCACGGATTATTGCTGCCAGCGGCTACGGAACGGCTGAGCGTTTCGAGAAGCAATTTGAGACAGGTGAGCCTCGAAACTCATCTCGGAGTGTTAGCGATGTACAATCGCAATAGATAAACCAAGTGCGATGCGCGACGAAATGCGCCCACCGGGGATGACGCAGGGCAACCATCATTGACGAGAACCCATGCGGGGCAACGACAAATTCCATATTGCGGAATGCCGCGTGCCCGTGGGGGTTATACTCAATGGAGAGTGTATGCCCGCCGCGTCGTTGCCTGCTGGCCGCGCGGTTTCCGATGGAGGTGCCGCGCATGTCAGCGAGACCCGAGATGAGCCGCGAGGAGCGGATGGCGTTCATCCTCGATCACCGCGAGAAGCCACGCAACAACCATCCGATGGACGACGCATCGGTCGCGCACACCGGCGGCAATCCGGGCTGCGGCGACATCCTCACGATCTACCTCAGGGTTGGCGATGATGAGCGGATCGAGGAGATTTCGTTCACGGGCGAGGGGTGCACGATCAGCCAGGCAGGCGCGTCGATCCTCAGTAGCCAATTGAAGGGGAAGACGCTCGCCGAGATAGAGGAGATGGACTTCGATGTTGTCGTTGACACCTTCGGGCGCGACGTGATGGCGACCCGACCCCGCTGTGCAACCCTCGCGCTCGGCACAACGAAAACCGCAGTGAAGAAATACCGCGATGAGACGCGGAAAGAAGCCCTCACGACCGCATCGTCCGCATCGCCAGCGGCTTGACGATCATCCGTCACAGAGTTATGCTCCAATTTAGTTGACAAACCTCGCGCGGGTTGACGGCAGCGAGGATCGTGGGTATGCTCATGTTGTTGACTAATTCGCGTAAGATCGTTAACTACGACGCAGTGATGTGAGGAGATGTGTATGAGCGCGACAGTGACTGCAACAACCCCGGCGACGGATGCACTGGTTTCCACGCAGTGGGTGGCCGATCATCTGAATGACGCGACGATCCGGCTTGTCGAGAGCGACGAGGATATTCTGCTTTACGAGATTGGGCATATCCCGGGCGCGATCAAGATCGACTGGACCGCCGATCTTCAGGATCCGGTCATCCGCGATTTCATCAATGCGGAGCAGTTCGCGGCGCTGCTGAGCCGCAACGGGATCGCGAATGACACGACGGTCGTCTTCTACGGTGACAAGAACAACTGGTGGGCGGCATACGCCTACTGGTTCTTTAAGCTCAACGGGCACGAGCGCCTGCGGATCATGGACGGCGGCCGCGCGAAGTGGGAGGCCGAGGGCCGCGAGTACACGCGCGAGACGCCGCAGTACCCCCCGACCTCGTACACTCCCGGCACGTACCATCCCGAACTGCGTGCGCTTAAGGATGAGGTGCTCGCATTCATCGGCTACGCGAATGGCGGCCATGGCGAGCAGCGGCAGGGGCCACTCGTCGACGTCCGCTCGCCACAGGAGTTCTCGGGCGAGTTGACGCACATGCCGGCGTACCCGCAGGAGGGTGCGTTGCGCGGCGGCCATATTCCCGGCGCGCGGAGCGTCCCGTGGGCGAAGGCGGTCGCGGAGGACGGCACCTTCAAGCCGATCCCCGAACTGCGCGCGCTGTATGAGGGCGAGGGCGTCATGCCGGACAAGGACGTGATCGCGTACTGCCGCATCGGCGAGCGGTCGAGCCACACTTGGTTCGTGCTGCACGAGCTGCTCGGCTATCCCAGCGTGCGCAACTACGATGGCTCCTGGACGGAATGGGGCAACGCGGTGCGGACGCCGATCGAGAAGTAGACGCGCAGAGAGACGCTGTCGGCACCCGGTGGGGCGCGAGCGCGCTCGCCGGGTGTCCGCGCGTTCATGGCCGCGTTCCGAACCCGGTCGCAGTGGATGAGCAATTCGGACCACGACAAAGCGTACTCACCCGCTCAACAAGCGTGTGGATGTCTTCCTTCACCGTCGCGCTCATCGCGAGGAAGGGAACGGAAGGGATATACTTCTATCCACGCGCGCCGCTTCCCCGGATGCTGAACGGTCGCGCGTGGATAGGGAGACCGTACTCGGATGCCCGATTGGTCGTACCAGACGCTCTTTCGCCCCCTGCTCTTCCGCGCGCCGTCCATACGCGCGGGATATCACGCTCGGCGCGATGGGGGCGCTCGCGTCGCTCCCTGGCGGCGGGAAGGTGATCGAGCTCTTCGGTGATATGCGCTCCCCGGTCAGCGTCCGGCAATCGGCGTGGGAAATCGAATTCACCGGCCCGGTCGGGCTGGGTGCGGGGTTAGATGTCCATACCGTTGCCCTGCCCGCGCTGGCACGATGCGGCTTCGGCTTTCTGGAGGTCGGCCCGGTAACGGTGGCGCCCCAGCCAGAAGGGAAGATCGTGCGCGATGCGCGGGGTGAAACCCTCCGGTACACCGATCCCGCCGCGAACGACGGCGTGGACGCGCTCGTGGCGCGGCTCGCACGTGCCACCCCGCTCGCAATCCCGCTCGGTATCCGGCTGGCATACCAGCCCGGTCGTGACCCGGCTCAGGCGGCGGCGGAATGTCGGACGCTGATCGCGCGATTGACCGACGTCGCCGACTTCTTCACGCTCGATCTGCGCGCGGACGGCGCGTGCGAGTGGCGGCGGGACGATTGGAAGACCTATCTCTGTGCGATCGCGGTGGCAAATGAGCGCACCGTTGCCCGTCGTCCCCTCCTTCTCTGTCTGCCACCCGATCTGCCCCTCAATTGGACGGAGGAGTTGATCGCGGTCGGGTGTCGGCACGGCATCACCGGAGTTGTCGTCGGTGGCGGCGCGGCGGACGCGGATGGCGGGCGATTGATGGGTGCGCCAACCTTCGCCGAGAGCGTGCGGCGCGTCCGCGCCATCCGTGACCGCTGGGGGGACGCACTGACGATCATCGGGTCGGGTGGGATCCGCGAACCGGTGGACGCGCTGGAAATGCTCGAGGCGGGGGCGACCTTCGTGCAACTCCACAGCGGCTTCGTCTTCGCCGGCCCCGGTCTGCCGAAACGGATCAACGACGCGGTCGCCGCCACGCGGCCCGCGCCGCCCCCGTCCACGAGTGCGGGAATGCACATGTTCCCCTTCGGTTGGCCGTGGTTCGCGCTGCTCGGCGTCGGGATTCTGCTCGCGGGGATCATCGCGTGGGTGGTCGCGGCGACCCGTGTCATCCTCCCGTACGACGAGGCATTCCTTGGCCTCTCCGAGCAGCAACTCGCGGCGATCAATAATCGGCTCCCCGCCTTCATGACGCACGACCGGATCACCTTCGCGGGGGCAATGATCGCGCTTGGCATCATGTACGCCATCCTCGCGCTCAACGCGATCCGTCGGGGCGTGGCGTGGGCGCGGCGGGCGGTGATTGCATCGGCGAGCATCGGCTTCCTCGGCTTTTTCCTCTATATCGGCTTCGGCTACCTCGACCCGCTCCATGCCGTCTCCACTGCGCTCCTTTTCGTGGTCTTCCTCCTCGCCCTTCCCATCCGCATGGGGCGCTCGGCCGCCGCGCCCGCAATCGGGCTGCGCAATGACCGTCGCTGGCGGGTCGGCCTCTGGGGGCAACTGCTCTTCATCCTGATCGGTTTCGGCTTCCTCGTGGCGGGGCTGGCGATCTCGATTGTCGGGGTGACGACGCTTTTCGTCCCGTCCGATCTCACCTTCATGCACACGACGCACGATGCGCTCGGCGCGGTCGATCCGCACCTCATCCCGCTCCTCGCGCACGAGCGGGCGAGTTTCGGCGGGACGCTTGTCTCGAATGGAATCCTCTGGATGCTCACCGCGATGTGGGGCTTCCAACGGGGCGCGCGCTGGCTCTGGTGGGCGTTCGTGGCGGCAGGTCTGCCGGGATTCCTGACAACCATCGGCGTGCACCTCGTCGTCGGGTACACCGATTTCGAGCACCTCGCGCCCGTCTATCTCGCGCTGATCCTCTACGCGCTTGCCCTTGCGCTCTCTCATCCCTATCTCTGCGCCCCCGCTGCAACCCGGCCCTCAAGTGAGAAGGAGTGACACAGAGGGGCACGTCTCTCTGCGCACCATGCGGTCACGCATACATCGCATTACTCGCCTCTCTCCGGCTCGCCGTCCGACTCCATGACGCATACCGCACTCACAGCGCACTTGCGGCGGGGTGCGCCGCCGCGCTATCATCGTCGGCGCGGTGGCATTGTCACCACCATCTTCGGCGCGCCACTGTACGCGAGAGCAAGCGAGAGAAGGGGACGACTGTGAAAGTTACTGCCGAGCGGCTCCCGGAAAGCCAGGTCCGGCTGGAGATTGCCTCCGACGAGTCCGAGTTCACGAAGGCGTTTGATCGCGCGACCAGGCGCGTCGCGCAGCGTGTGACCGTGCCCGGTTTCCGTCGGGGGAAGGCGCCGCGCCCATTGGTGGAGCGGCACGTCGGGCGTGCGATCATCGTGGACGAGGCGAACGGCGATCTGATGGACGACCTCTACCGGCAGGCGCTGGAGCAGGAGGAGCTGACACCGATCACGCGGCCCTCCGTCGAGGTGATCGAGCGCGAGCCGCTTGCCTTCCGGGTGGACGTGGAAGTCGCGCCAACGGCGGAGGTGGCGGGCTACGAGGATGTGCGCGTCGAGCCGGAGCACATCGCCGTGACGGACGCAGACGTTGATGAGTACATCGACCGGCTGCGCGAGGATGCCAGCCCGTGGGTGGACCCGGCCTCACCGCGCCCCGTGCAGGAGGGCGATCAGGTCGTCGTGGACATCGCCGCCTTCGAGGGTGACGAGCCGTTCGACGAGCCGACGACGGGCGCGACGTTCGTGCTCGGTCGGGACAATCTCCTGCCGCAGATTCGCGATCTTCTCCTTGGCGCGACGGTCGGGGAGCCGGTCGAGCGGAAGGTGACATTCCCGGACGCCAACGCGGAGGACGAGGAACGACCGATCCCGGAGACGTTGCTCGGCAAGACGCTCAATTACCGCATCACTGTGCAGAGCATCAAGGAGCGGGAGAACCTGCCGCTGGATGACGAACTCGCCACCTCGCTCGGCGGGCGACAGCAGACGCTCGCGGAGTTGCGCGCCGAGGTGCGCTCCAGCCTGCTGCGGCAGAAGGAGACGCAGGCGCGCGTCAACCTCATCAACAACATCATGGAAAAGATGCGCGACGACGTGGCGAAGGTCGAGGTTGGCCCCGCGCTCATCAGCCAGCAGACGCAGGAGGACGCCTCCCAGCAGTTGCAGCAGATCGGTGGCGCGGGGCTGGACCTGAACCAGATCTTCGGCAAGAACTCCGCCGCGCTGGAGAATTTCATGGAGCGCATCCGCCCGGAGTCGGAGCGGCGGCTGCGGAACACGCTCATCCTGCGCGAAATCGCCAAGGCCGAGAATATTGAAGTCGGGATGGACGACGTGCTCGCGGAGGTGCAGCGGCTCGGAATGTCCGAGAGCGTCCTTGAGGACGAGCGCACACTGGAACTGATCCAGGCCGATCTCAGCGAGCGCAGGTTGCTCGATCGCGTGATCGCCCTCGCCACCGAGGGTCAGGGGATCATCGATGACTCGCCGGAGAGCGCGTACATCCTGCCGGAGACGGAATACGAGGCACCGACGGATGACGCGACGGTGATCGAGGGCACCGCAACCGAAATTGAGCCGGTCGCCAGCGCGGAAGCGGACGAGACTGACGACGTCGCCGTGCCCGCCGACGCCACAGAGCCGGAGAATGCTGGTACAATGGCGGGAGACGAGGTGTCGGCCGCGACCGACGCGACCGCCAGGACCGGTGACACGCCGACCACCGCATAACATCGGTGGCGCCTGTCCGTTCTAACGATGGGAAGGAAACGACATGCAGAGGCAATCCGGTTTGGAACAGCACAATATCATTCCCGCCGTGATCGAGAGCACGAACCGCGGTGAGCGTTCTTGGGACATTTACTCCCGCCTCCTGCGCGACCGCATCGTCTTCGTCGGCACGCCGATTGACGCGCAGGTTGCCAACGTCTTCATCGCGCAGATGCTCTTCCTCGATTACGAAGACCCGGACCGCGAAATCAAGGTCTATATCAACAGCCCCGGTGGCGAAGTCTATGCGGGTCTGGCGATGTACGACACAATGCAGATGATCCGCTCGGATGTCTCGACGTACTGCATGGGCATGGCGGCGAGCATGGGCGCGGTGCTCCTCTGCGCGGGCGCGAACGGTAAGCGGTACGCGCTGCCGAACTCGCGCGTGCTGATCCATCAGGGGTCGGGTGGCTTCCGCGGCAACGTGCCGGACATCGACATCGCCGCGCGCGAGACGATCAACGTCGTCACGCGGCTCGTCGAGATCATGGCGAACCACAGCGGTCAGGCGTTCGACAAGGTGAAGCGTGACACCGAGCGCGACTACTACATGGGCGCGGAAGAGGCGAAGGATTACGGCCTGATTGACGAAATCCTCCTGCCGCAACCGAAGAAGGTGCCCGACGCATTGGTGACGGCGTAGACGCATCCGTGGTGTCGAGAATACCTGGGGAACCGCGCGCACGCCGCGCGTGGGGAATGAGGAGTCATCGGGATGGCAGGTACGCGCAGCACGACTGGAAATGGGAGCGGGAGCCGGATGCAATATCGCTGCTCGTTTTGCGGCAAGGGGCAGGATGAGGTCAAACGCCTGATCGCCGGCCCCGGCGCGGTCTATATCTGCGACGAATGCGTCGAGTTGTGCCGCGAGATCATCGAGGAGGAGGAAGTCCCGACGCCGAAGGTGCAGCCCTCGTTCGCGGGGATTCCGACGCCGAAGCGGATTCACGAGCAGCTCTCGCAGTACGTCGTCGGGCAGGAGATCGCGAAGAAGAACCTTGCCGTCGCCGTCTACAACCACTATAAGCGGATCACGGCGGGCCAGGAACCCGGCAATGATGTGGAATTGCAGAAGAGCAACATCCTCCTCGTCGGCCCGACGGGTTGCGGCAAGACCTACCTCGCCCAGACGCTCGCCAAGATTCTTGACGTTCCCTTCTCCATCGCCGATGCGACCGCGCTGACCGAGGCGGGGTACGTCGGTGAGGATGTCGAGAACATCCTCCTCCGGCTGATCCAGAACGCGGGCGATGTCGCGCGGGCTGAGACGGGCATCATCTACATCGACGAGATCGACAAGATCGCGCGCAAGTCGGACAACCCGTCCATCACGCGCGATGTCTCCGGTGAGGGCGTGCAGCAGGCGCTCCTGAAGATCATCGAGGGGACGACGGCGAATGTGCCGCCCCAGAGTGGCCGCAAGCATCCGCACCAGGAATACATCCAGATCGACACCCGCAACATCCTCTTTATCTGCGGCGGCGCGTTCGAGGGCCTCGCGGACATCATCGCGCGGCGCATCGACTCGAAGCAGACGATGGGTTTCATGCGGGACGGCTCGCAGTCGAAGAAGCAGGAGGAGACGAACCTCTTCCGCCACGTCACGCACGATGACCTCCTGAAGTACGGCCTGATCCCGGAATTCGTCGGGCGCTTGCCGATCACCGTCAGCCTCGATCAACTCTCGCGCGGGGAACTGATCCGCATCCTCACCGAACCGAAGAACGCGGTCATCAAGCAGTACCAGCGCCTGTTCGGGCACGACAACGTCGAGTTGTCGTTCACGGAGGACGCGCTGGAGGAGATCGCGACCCAGGCCGAGAAGCGCAAGACGGGCGCACGCGGCCTGAAGACGGCGATCGAAGGGCTGCTGCTCGACACGATGTATGAGATCCCCTCGCTTGATAATGTGCGCCGGTGCATCGTCAATGGTGATACGGTGCGCACCGGCAAGCAGCCGATCCTGGTGACAGTCGGCGGGCGGGAACTCGAACTCGAAGATACCGTCGCCTGACGCATCGGCGCACGAAAGAGGAACGAAGCAGGCCGGGCGCATTGGCCGGCCTGCTTCGTTCCTCACCCCGGCCCCTCTCCATCGCCCAACGATCGTGGTGTGAATCAGTTTCATTCGGCGATGGAGAGGGGAAAGTCTCGTCATCGAATGCGCTGCGATGGACCGCTATTTCCCCGCGTGCGGCATGGCGGCGACGTCGTTCTCGTCGTTCTCGGCGTCGCCCTCCTCCTTCGATGCGGTCTCTGCATTCGGGCTGAAAGTGGGCGGAGCCTGATACCCCCGGACGCTCGCACCGTAGGGTCGGGGAGCGTACCCGACGCTCGGCGGGCGGGTGGGGGGCACGGAGGCCTCCGGCCGGGAGAAGCCCTGGCGCGGAGGAAGGTCCGCACGCGCGAACTGCGCGACGTTCGCCTCAAGATCGATGAATTGGTCCGCGATATCCATTAAGTCCGTCGCTGCCTGCCGGGGCGTTGCGGCGACCTCGATGCGCAGGCCGGCATTCTGCGCGGCGTCCACGAGGTTCACGAAGTCCCCGTCACCGCTGACGACGATGGCGACGTCGATGTGCGGCGCCTGGGTGAGCAGGTCGATGGCGAGCTCCATGTCGAGGTTCGCCTTCGTGCTGCCGTCCTCAAACCGCCGCAGCGCCTTCGTCTTGACGCGAAAGCCGTTCCGCTTCAGCCAGGTGATGAAACTGTGGCTGCTCTCGTCCTCCGGGTTGTAGCCGAGGTAGGCGTACGCGCGGTGCAGACGGCGGCCGGAGGTGAGGAAGTCGAGCAGGCGCGCGTAGTCGATGCGGATCCCCATGTCGCGCGCGGCGAAATAGAGGTTGGACATGTCGAAGAAGATGGCGATGCGGTCCGATTCGTCGTGCCGTCGTGAAGCGCGCATGGAGAAAACCCCTTTCACATTCACTGTGTTCTCTCTCCCAAAGTCGGGTCACCGGGAATTGCCCCGGTCAGTATGCGTTTCGCATGTGCATGTCGATTTTGGTATGAACCACTTGATCGTGGCGTCAGTGTATCATGCATCCATCCCATGAAACAAACGGCTTTCCCCCGCTATCCCTCACTCCCGACGAGCGTGCGCCATGCTTCATTAATCCCATCGTCGCTCACCGCGTAGAAATGCCGCACATCGCCGTTCTCGCGATAGGCGAGCGTGTAGCGGCGCACGCCATCGCGCATCGCGCTGCCCGCGTAACCGAGGTTGCCTTCCCATCGGATCGTGTCGGCCTCTGAAGCGCTCTTTTCTCGTTCGACGATCGCCTGTCGCCACAAACGCCGCGCGGACTTGCGGGTCACGTTCTCCGCGACTCTGCCGCTGCGAAGGTCGCGCATCGTGTAATACCGCTCGCCATCCCGCTCCTCAACGCCGAGAATCTCGACGCCCGTCTTCGGGACAATGGCCAACTCCGTGCCATTGCGGCTGACCGCTGGAGTGGACGCGCCGACTGGCACCGCTTGCGCCTCCGGCACCGGCGTGGGTTCGGGCGCAGCCGATCCAATTACTGGCTCCACTGTCTCCGGAGCGGCTGCACGGGATGTCCGGGCGCGCCGCCGAGGGCGGGGCTTGGCAGGTGGCGTTTCCTCCACCAGGGCGGAGGCTTCGGGTGCCGCTGTCTCCTCGGGTGCGGACGATGCCGTTGGGGTCGCCGATTCTTCGGTCGAAGGTTCGGCAGATTGCTGCTGTGTCGGCTCTGGTTCCGCCGTCGTGGTCGATAACGGCGCGTTTGCAGTCACGTCGAGCGTCGCGTCAACCTCGGGCGGGAGTGCGGTGTCGGTCGGCTGGGGCTGCTCTGTTGCTGGCTCTGGCGTCGCGGCTGCGTGGTCGCGGTTGACAGCTGCGCGTCGGCGCGGCGGCCTGCGCCGCGTGCGTGTCGGCGCGGCAACCGCCGGTTCTTCGGTCATTTCCGTGGCGAGCAGGTCGGTGGTGTCCGCAACGTCCGGCGCGTCCGGTTCATCGGTCTCCGTGTCACTGTCGGAGGCGCGCGGGGCTGTCCATGCGCGGTCGTAGACCGGTGCCGCAGTGGGAGTCGGCTCGCTCCCCGCCGCCTCGCGCACGAGTTGGACGATCTCATCGCGGAGCGCGATCACCGTCTCGCTCTCCTGCCGGACGAAGACCTGCCCGGCGTCCGTGGCGTACGGCGTGTTCATCCCCTTCGGCACGCTGACGATGAGGACGGGCTTGCCGCCGCTGCTCTCGACATCAACCGCGACATCGAGTTTCGGCACGACGCTGCGGGCGAGCGCGTCGCGCAGACCGCGCGCGGACTCCTCCGGGTCGGGGACGCCAATCGGTGGTTGGGCCGGGTTCGCGTTGACACCGACGTAGATGGTGCCGCCGTTCGTGTTCGCGAGCGCAACGACATCCTTCAAAATCGGGCGGTAGCGGCTCCGGCGGCTGCGCACCTGCTCGTGGAACGCCTGCACGAGCGTCGCGCCCTGCTCACGCGCCGCCTGCACCGCGTCGAAGGGCGAGTCCGAGACGGGCTGATAGGGGCGCGTGCGCGCGAAGTCCTCCGAGATGAGCAGCGCCTTCAACGCCGTGAAGGCGCGCTCGGGAAGCAGTGCCTCCGTCGCGCGGTCGCCGATGCCGAGATCGGTGTCGCGCCGCGCCCCCTCGCGCGTCAGTCGGTGCGCGTCGGAACCCTGGATGCAGTGCATCCGGCGCGGGTACTCCGGCTTGGAGCCGTTGAAGAAGCTCGCCGTCGCGCGCCGGGTCATGTCGTCCAGATCGGTCACTTCGAGGGCGTGGATGTACTCCGATTGCGTGTACGCGATCTTCGTCTGGCCGCCGAAGCGGAAGCCTTGCATCGCCACGCCGTGCGTCGAGTCGACGTGCGCCGGGATGACGAGGCCGCCGTTCTCGTTGATGACCTCGTACGCGGCGAGCACATCGGCAGTCGCGCCGACCTGCCCGCTGCCTGCTTCCATCTGCTCCTCGGGCACGTTGAGCGTCATCAGCACGTGTTCGAGGCGGCGCACCGTCGTCTCCGGTGGGAAGATGCCGAGGATGTGGAAGCCGAATGCCGCCGTGAACTCGAAGCCGGGGAGCACGAGCACCTTCTCCATCAGCCGCCGGTATTCTTCGAGGATTTTCCACTCCGCAGACTGAAGCCGGTTCATCTCCTCCAGCAGTTCGAGGTCCTCGATCTCGCGCCGCATCGCCGCGATGCCGCTCACGCTGTTGTGATCGGTGAAGGCGATGATGTCAAGCGAGCGACCCTCCGCCTTCTGGAGAATCTCCAGATAGGTGGCGGTGAGGTCCTGATAATCGGCCGAAGCCGGGGTGTGGAGATGCAGGTCCATGCGGAACCATGTCATGTCCTGAGCGTCACGTGTCTGGTGGCTGCGGCCACCCCGGCCGCGTCGTGTACGAGACATCGGATTAATCGTCGCTCCTGATACCAACGCGCGATGCGCCGAAAAATGGATCCCAAAACCGCCCTGATTGTCGCATAGCGGCAGGGGGCACGGCAAACGCGGGAAAAACGCCCCGCCACGCGACATGGAGGGCGCACGTACGGTACAGTAGGCGCGGTTCAGCCTGAGGGCGCAACGGGGAGTGGACATGAGCGAAGATCACGACGATATCGCGCGCATCGATCTGCACGATTTCCTCGACCGGCTCGCGTCGAGCACGCCGACGCCGGGGGGCGGGGCGGCGTCGGCGCTCACCGCCGCGCTCGGCGCGGCCTCTGTCGCAAAGGTCGCTGCGGTGAGCGTCGGGAAACCGAAGTTCGCGGCGAATGACGCGGAATTGCGCGAGCGACTGCGGTATCTCCTGTCGCTCCGTGACCGCTTCCTCGCGCTCGCGGCGGACGATGAGGCGGCGTTCGCGGCCTACATGGCGGCGCTCCGGCTCCCGCGCGCGACGGACGACGAACGCGCGACACGGGCTGAGGCGGTGCAGGCGGGGATGCGGCAGGCCGCTGCCGTGCCGCTTCGGATCATGGCCGCGTGCCGCGAGGTGCTGGAGGCGGCGGAGCGGATCGCGGATATTGGCAACCCAAATGCGCTGGGTGACTGCGGCGCGGGGGTGGCGATGGCGGTCGCGGCGATGCGCGTCTCGCTCCTCAATGTCACCGCGAATATCAATGGCCTCGTCGATGGCGCGGAGGTCGCGGGGTATCGGGCGCAACTGCACGACCTGATGGACGACGTGGGCGCGCGCGAGCGTGCGCTCCTCACCTCCGTCCGTCGTCGCCTCGCGGGTGAGGCGTAGATGGCCGTGATGTCCTCACCACGCGACACCGACGCCGCTTCCGCGCGGCTCCTCGTCGGGAAGCCCGTTGCTGCCGCGATTGTCGAGGAGGTCCGCGTAGGTGTCGCGGACTTCGTGGCGCGGTATGGATATACGCCCGTGCTCGCGGTGATGACGGTGGGGGCGACCCCGGCGGCGGAGCGGTACACGGGGACGCTGCGGAAGCAATCGGCGGCGGTCGGCCTCGGGTTCGAGCACGTCACGCTCGCCGCAGATGCCCCTGAAGAGGAGGTGCGCGGGTGCATCATCGAACTCAATCACCGACCGCAGGTGGCGGGAGTTCTCGTCCAAACGCCGCTACCGGCGCATCTCCCGCCGACGATTGTCGGCGAGACGCTCGATCCGTACAAGGATGTTGATGGGATCACGCCGACGAACGCGGGCAATCTGTCGCTCGGTCTGCCGGGGCTGTTCCCCGGCACGCCGATGGGCGGCATTGCGCTGCTGCGGCATTACGACGTGCCGCTACGCGGGGTGAATGCGGTCGTGATTGGTCGCTCGAACGTCGTCGGAAGGCCGTTCGCGCAGTTGCTCCTCCGCGAGGACACGACGGTCACGATTGCCCATTCGCGGACGGTCGGGCTGGCGGAACTCGCGCGGCGGGCCGACTTGCTTGCGGTAGCGATTGGTCGGGTTGGCTTCGTGACACCGGTGATGGTTAAACCCGGCGCGGTGGTGGTCGATTTCGGCACGAACTTCACGGACGGCGGGCTGCGCGGGGACGTGGACCCGGCGGTCGCATCGGTCGCCGGTGCGATGACGCCGGTGCCCGGTGGCACCGGGCCGGTGACGAATGCCGTTCTTCTGCGCCACACCCTTCGTGCTGCGGAGGAGATGATGGCGGCGCGCAGCCACATCGGTTTGCCCGACAATGACAGAGCCTGATTGCAAAATCATTTCCCTCCCCTCTCCATCGCCCAGGATCGTGGTATGAATCAGTTTCGTTCGGCGATGGAGAGGGACCGGGGGTGAGGAAAGGAACGCGCCGTGGCTGAGATACCGAGCAACCTGTCGATCGCGCAGGCGGCGCGCCTGCTCCCAATCACTGACATCGGGGCGTCGCTTGGGCTGGCCGGGGACGACCTGGAGGTGTACGGCAAATACAAGGCGAAGATCAGCCTCGGCGTCCTCGACCGGATGCGGGACGCGCCGCTCGGCAAGTACATCGTCGTCACGGCGATCACGCCGACGCCGCTCGGCGAGGGGAAGACGACGACGACGGTTGGCTTGGGGCAGGCGCTCGCGAAGATCGGCAAGAAGGCGATCATCGCCATTCGGCAGCCGTCGCTCGGGCCGGTCTTCGGCATCAAGGGCGGCGCAGCGGGCGGCGGTTACTCGCAGGTCGTCCCGATGGAGGACTTCAACCTGCACCTGACCGGCGATTTCCACGCCGTCACGGCGGCGCACAACCTCGCAGCGGCGTTTGTCGATAACTCGATCTATCACGGCAACCCGCTCGACATCGACCCGCTCGCCGTCTCGTGGCGGCGCGTGCTCGACATCAATGACCGCGCGCTCCGTCAGGTCATCACCGGCCTCGGCGGGAAGGAGAATGGCATCCCGCGTGAGTCGGGATTCGACATCACCTCGGCCTCGGAGATCATGGCGATCCTCGCGCTGACGACCGGTATGGGTGACCTGCGCGAGCGCCTCGGTCTCATCGTCGTCGCGCAGTCGCGGCAGCGCACGCCGGTCACGACCGCCGACGTGCGGGTCGCGGGCGCGATGACGGTGCTCCTGAAGGAGGCGATCCGCCCGAACCTGCTCCAGACGCTGGAGAACACGCCCGCGATCGTCCACGCCGGCCCATTCGGGAACATCGCGCATGGGTGCAGCAGTATCCTCGCGGATCAGATCGGCCTGCGGCTGGCGGATTACGTCGTCACGGAGGCAGGGTTCGGCGCGGACCTCGGCGCGGAGAAGTTCTTCAACATCAAGTGCCGCGCCAGTGGACTGACGCCGAGCGCGGCGGTGCTCGTCGCGACGGTGCGGGCACTGAAGGCACACAGCGGCAAGTACCGCGTCGTTGCGGGGAAGCCGCTCGACCCCGGCCTGGGCACGGAGGACTTGCCCGCCCTGCGCGACGGCCTCGCCAATCTGGAGAAGCAGATCGAGAATGTGCGCATCCACGGCGTCCCGGTCGTCGTCGCGATCAACCACTTCCCGACGGACACGGAGGCGGAAATCGCGCTCGTGCGGGAGGTCGCGCTCGCGGCGGGCGCGGACGAGTGCGTCGTCTCGCGCATCTGGGCCGAGGGCGGCGACGGCGGACGGGAGATGGCGGAGGCGGTCGTGCGCGTCGCAGAGCGCGGCGGCGACTTCCGCTTCCTCTACCCACTCGACGTGCCGGTGAAGGAGAAAATCTCGACGATCGCGACGCGCATCTATGGCGCGGACGGCGTGTCGTTCCTCCCCGAGGCGGAGCGGAACATCCGCGACATCGAGCGGCAAGGGTACGGGAATCTCCCGATCTGCATGGCGAAGACGCACCTCTCGCTCTCGCACGACCCGAATCTGCGCGCCCGCCCGACGGGCTTCACGGTGCCGGTGCGCGCCGTTCGCCTGTCGGCGGGGGCGGGCTTCATCTACCCCCTCGCGGGTGACATCCGGACGATGCCGGGGTTGGGCGCTGATCCCGCCGGGGCGCATGTCGATATCGACGCTGCGGGGCGCGTAACCGGACTCTTTTAGCGCCTTGCCCCATAAGGCAGAACCGAATATGACCGGATCGCGTATCACCATGTAGATAACTGTGCTTGCCGGTGATTTCTTGCGCACCGCTGGCACGAGTTAGGCGGGTCTCGCGGCAGGGGCGATGATGCGCTTCCGCTCGCGTCACTGCGTTATGTTATGCTTAACCTGAATGGTGACGGTTCGCCGCCACATACTGCGTACAATTGACGCGCTTATAAGGATGGTGTCGCATGCCTCACGACGACCAGATTGGTCGCCCGCTCTTTCTCACCCCGAACAAGCGGAATGATCGCGATCGCAACAATCCGAACACCGGGAACACCCCTAACCCGTTGGATGACCCGAACAAGCGGGTGCCGCGCGTGCCCCGCAAGACGGACGACCCCAATGACGGCAACAAGTCACGATTCCGCCCGCCCGCTTGGGTCTGGTGGGTGCTGCTCGCGGGTTTGTTGATCTGGAACATCTTCGCGCTCGCCAACCCGTTCGCTACGGGTCGCACGAATGTGACGTACAGTGACTTCCTCGCGCAGGCACAGAGCGGCAATGTCAGCGAGGTGACGCTGCAAGACCGCAATGTCTCGGGCGTCTTCAAGCAAGCGGTCAAGGTGACACAGACGGGCGACATCGTTGGTGGCCCCGGCGTCGTCGCCACTGCGGTACCGGTCGCGCCGACGACAGCAACGGGCGCGACGCCCGCGACCGCAACGCCTGCAACCGCGTCGAAGCCCGTGACCGAGTTCAAGACGAACCTGCCGATCGTCGAGAACCCGACATTGCTGACACTGCTGCAGCAGCAGGGCGTTAAGGTCAATGTGAAGGGGAACGATTCCGGTGGCTTCCTGCCATTGCTGCTCAACCTGCTCATCAGCCTCCTGCCGCTCGCCTTGTTCATCGGGTTGGCCGTCTTCCTCGGTCGGCAGGTGACGCGCGGACAGCAGGGGATCATGGGCTTCGGCAAGTCCCAGGCCCGCGTGCATGACGCCGAGCGCCCGCAGGTGACATTCGGCGATGTCGCCGGTGAGGACGAGGCGAAGCAGGAACTGACGGAGGTCGTGGACTTCCTCAAGAACCCCGGCAAGTACCACATGCTCGGCGCGCGGCTGCCGCGCGGCGTGCTGCTGATCGGCCCCCCCGGCACCGGCAAGACGCTGCTCGCGAAGGCGGTCGCGGGGGAGTCGGGCGTGCCCTTCTTCAGCGTCTCGGCGTCCGAGTTCGTGGAGATGTTCGTCGGTGTCGGCGCGTCCCGCGTGCGCGACCTGTTCAACAAGGCGAAGGCGGCGGCCCCGGCAATTGTCTACGTCGATGAGATCGACGCCGTTGGCCGACAGCGGTTCGCGGGCCTCGGCGGCGGCAACGACGAGCGCGAGCAGACGCTGAACCAGTTGCTCGTGGAAATGGACGGCTTCGACCCGAAGCAGGAAGTCGTCGTGCTCGCCTCGACGAACCGCCCGGATGTGCTCGACCCCGCGCTCCTGCGCCCCGGTCGCTTCGACCGGCAAGTGACGGTCGGGTTGCCGGACCGCAAGGGCCGCGAGGCGATCCTGAAGATTCACTCGCGCGGGCTGCCGCTCGCGCCGGATGTTAATCTCAACCGCGTCGCGCAATCAACGCCGGGCTTCGCCGGTGCGGACCTCGCGAACCTCGTCAACGAGGCTGCCCTGACGGCGGCGCGGAATAACCGGCAGCAGATCCTCGGTCGCGATTTCTCCGAGGCGCTTGACAAGATCATCCTCGGCACGGCGCGCGGACTGATCCTGACTGAGCACGACAAGAAGGTCGTCGCCTATCACGAGGCGGGGCACGCGGTTGCGGCCTACTACTCGCCGGATACGGACCCGCTGACGAAGGTCTCCATCGTGCCGCGCGGGCGCTCGCTCGGTGTGACGATCCAAAGCCCGGAGGAGGACCGGTTCAACTACCCGAAGGCGTACCTGCTCAGTCGTCTCGTGGTGATGTTCGGTGGACGCGCGGCGGAGGAGATCGTCATTGGCGAGATCACGACCGGCGCGGAGAGCGACCTGAAGGAGTCCACATCGCTCGCGCGGCGCATGGTCGGTCTCTGGGGCATGAGCGAGGAGGTCGGGTCGCTCTACCTTGGCACGGGCGAGCAGGATGTCTTCCTCGGGCGTGAACTGACGCGCGACCGCGATTACAGCGAGGACACGATCTCGGCGGCGGACCGCGCGGTGCGGGAACTGCTGGAACGCTCGCACCATCAGGCGCACCATCTGCTCAGCGAGCATCGCGGCGCGCTCGATGCGCTCGCGCAGAAGTTGCTCGACGATGAGACGCTCGATCAGGAGCAGGTCTTCGCGATCTTCGCGGCGACCGACGGCACCGCGCCGCGCCAGGGGTACTCCGATGAGCCGGGCTTGCGCCCCGCGCCCGTCCCGGAACCGGCGCTCTCCGGCGCCATTCGCACCGATGTTGATGGTACGACGGCGAGTAGCGAGTAATAAGTAGCGAGTAGCGAGTAGCGAGGTGGGATTACTCCCCTCGTTACTCGCTACTCGTTACTCGCTACTGCCTTCAGGAACGTGCCGTAGCGCTCTGCTGCGACGGTGAGGGCGCAGGCCTCGGCTTCGCTCAACGGGACGAAAAGGCGTGGCACAATGGTGAGGATGTTTTTCTTCACGGTGCGCTTCCATGTGCCGACGATCCGGCCATCGATAACGATCGTGTGGTAGAAGAGGACATTGCCCCGATACCCCACCTTCTCCGTGTGCTGCGTATCAAATGCGGCGCTGCGATCGATGTAGCCCACAAGGTATTCATCGAAATTCGGCAGCAGAGGCGCGGTCGCGGACAAATCTTCTGCGGTTGGCGGAGACGGGACAAACCAATAGGTTTGACCATCCACCGTTTCGTGTATGAGTTGCGGCTTAATCATTGCGAGGCCCGCGTTCGCATCCGCTGCGGTCAGCCCCGACCACCAGCGATAATCTTTCAACGTGGCCGGTCCGTGGCTCGTGAAGTATCGATTGGCGAGTTCGGCCAATGCTTCCTCGCGCGCCAGCACCCTCGCGTTTGGCGCCCGCTCATCGAGCAGCGCATAGGTCTGCTGCGTGCCGCGCCGCGCGCCGCTACAGACAATCTGATCGAGTTCCGCACGGAACACAATGTGGCCGAATCGGCGTGAATCGTCCGTCGCGATGCCGGCTTGCTGGAGGATGGACGCCAGTTCCGGGCGAGTGAGATGCTTTCCGCCTTGCAACGCTTTTGCCAGTACGGCGTTGCTGCGCGCAAAGAGAGCATCGTCCAATTCGAGCGTGCGATCGTGGTAGGTGTTGATTGCCTTGACGCGCGGAGCGGTGAGGTCGAGTATCCAGCGAATATCAGCGGGCGTGACAAAGTGCCAGGTGGGCCGCATCAGGTGAGTGCGAAGGATCGCGCCATCAGTGAATGCCTGCTCGATGGCGGCGTCGGTCGCGCCTCGCACCCGCTGGCCGACCGCCCATTTCGCACTCGCATAGTCCTGGGACTGGACAGCGCCCAGCCAGCGCACCACTTCATCGGGCTTATCAAATGTGTGCCGGGTAATCTGCTGGTTGTGCAGTCGCTGCCGCGCAATATCCACGGGTGTCATCATTTGAATAGTATATCGTAACGAGGCCGGATTTCGTTTTTGTCCACAGAAGAATAGCCGGATGTTCTCACCTGAGGATTCGTCCGCAAAGCCCCCACGCCACTATCTCGCCGCAATACGTGTCAGGATGCGATTTGTACGTACAGGCAAACGCGAAGGGTTGACGCTCCCACATTCGCGGCGTATGATGGACGCACCAGAGAGACACACGGCACGACATGACGAGGCGGTGATGGCGTTGATAACGAAGATGATGTTCTATCCATTTCGTGGCGCATCGCGAATGTACGAGCCAGCACGAAGTGCCGAATGACCACCGCAGGGAACGCCAAGCCCTGCGGTGGAGTGTTTTAATGGGGTTGCAGTTTGCGTTTCGTGGTTTGTCGGGAAGCGGCCGGGAGCGAGCCGCGCATGAGTAGGAGGCAGCGGTATGCATTCCAGCATGATCGGGAAACTGGAAAAGGCACGGCGGTATGCGGACGAGCCGTGGCGTGTCTCGGTCCAGACGCTCCGCGTCGAGTTCAAGGGCGATAACGATGTTCACACCGTCACCTGTGAGGACGGCGTCTGGCACTGCGGGTGTGATTTTGCGGCGAAGAACGGGACCTGCGCGCATGTGATGGCCGTCCAGCATATGACGGATCGCACCTTCAGCGGCGCGACGGTGGATCACGACGCGCACCTGCTTAGTTCCCGCTGATCCCGGTTAAAAGGACGAAACGCGGCTCCATCGGGGGCCGCGTTTTTGCTGCGCTAGTTCCGACCGAAAATGGTGCGCAGCGCGCGGACGTTCATTACCACGACGCTGCCGTCCGCCGTGAGTTCGCCTTCCGCGAAGGGTCCGCAGCTCGTTGGCCGTGCCCGAAGCCGAATGATCGGGTGCCGCTCGACGACGGCCGGGACCAACGTGCCCCCCACGATCGAGAGATTGATGCACGCCGCAGTGAGGTACGAGAGGAGTCGCTGACGCATCGCCGAAGCCCCCAATGGCTTACTACAAACGCTCAAATCGCACGATCTTCAGGGCGAAGACGACCGCGCCGCCGACCGGCACCTCCATCACATCCGACGGGTACCACGCATGGATATCGAGCATGTCGGGCGGCACGACCTCCATCCGCTCGCGGCAGTGCTCCATAATCATCCGCTTGACGCGGGAGACCTGCCAGTCCTCCACGCCGACGAGGAGCGTTGTGCTGCCCATGCGGAGGAAGCCGCCGGTGCTGCCGACGCGCGTGAGGCGAAAGTTCGCCTGCGTCAGCGCGTCGGTGATCGCGTTCGCATCATAGTCCTGCACGACGGCCATCACCAGGCGATTCGGCACATTTCGTTGTGGTGCGGATGCATCGAATGAACTGGCGGGCGTCGTCACGGTTTGATCCTTCCCACTTGAAACATCCCCTCGATGGCGTTTATACCACGTTGTCCACGCATGGTACACTCGCCGTGCGAATGGACAAGGGGAGACGATGCCGAATCCGCGATCAACCAAGGCGACCGGGCCGCGCGAATTGACGCTGCTCGTCGTCGCGCGCGTCGATGCGACACATCTCGAAATTGCCGGCATTGATGGCAGCACCGGCGCGTGGCTGCGGGCGGCGCAACCGACCGGAGGGCGCGCATTCACGCCCGATGCGCTCCGTGTCGCCGATGGCACACACGCGGTCGATCTTGACATGATCCGCGTCGCGGCGGCAACCCCCGCGCCCGCGCCGCCCTTCGTCGAGAACAGCGTGTTCGACCTCGCCACGCCGCCGGTGCGCACGGGTCACATCGAGGAGCGCGCGATCAGCCGCACGCTCGCGGCGGTCGCCGTGCCGCACCTCGACACGTTGCTCCCGGCGGGCAAGCGGGTGTTGATGCCGAAGGACCTGCTACCCGGTGGCCGTCAGCGATCGATTGCGATGCTGCGACCAGATCAGATTCAGCACATCCATTTCTCCTACGAGGGGGAGGATGTGCGCGTCGGCGTCTCGTTCCGGCATCGTGGACAGGCGTACGGCGGGCCGACGGGCCTGCCATGCCCGGACATTAAGGTGCGCGCCTTCGCCCGCGACGCGCTCCGCAGCCAGGGGTCGCTCGCGATCACGCTCGATGGCCGCGCGTGCTACAACCGCTTCGCGTGCGCACGCATCTACCTTACGGTTGGGCTGATCGAGGGGACGGGCGGGATGTACTGGCCGCAGGTGCTCGGGTTCCACCCGATCCGCGAGTATCGCGCGACCATCGACTACGACCGTCTGTAGGCGGGCGGCACATAATCGGTCAGCGATCCGTCGAACGGGAATCGGTGCGCGGTGTGCGCGTCGATCAGCGCGGCGAGCTCCACGCGGGCGCGCGACACCACGTCGGAGGGATAGGCGTACAATTCCTGATGCGCGATGAACTCGTCCTCGTCATCGACGCGATAGGTGCCATCGGCGTACGCGATGAGGTCGAGGTCGAGATCGACGTACGAGAGCACATCATCGACGAGCGTGCACGGCATCGACACGTCGCAGTACCAGAATTTGAACGCCCCCTTGGAGTCGTAGATCGCGGCGATGTTGTTCCACCGCTCGGTGCTGCACCACGTCACGGACTGCGTGGGTAGATAGAAGCCGCCGCCGCGCAGATGATCCGTGATCGCCAATCCGGGTGAATTATAGAGGATCAACGTGTCGCCCTCGGTATGCACCAGTCGCTTCTGATAGGAGTAGTAGCGCACATGCGGATACTTCATCTTCTCGATGCGCAGTCTGCGATAGTTGTGCATCGGTGGCTGCATCCGCGCCTCGCTCCCGTCGTGACATTCTCCGCATAGCGTACACGAAATCGGCTTGACGGTCGCGCCCCTGCCACGTACGCTCAAGCGGAGGACGAAGGACTAAGGGCTGAGGACTGAGGGCCAACGCAAAATCCCTCCCCTCCCGTCTCCATGGCTGGTACGACCTTTAGACGTCGAAGCCTTCGGGCGATGGCTCCGTACGAGAGGGGCCGGGGCTGAGGTTCTCCAAGGACCGAGCATGATGATGATTGACGCAGAATTACGGCTGCTCCTTCTCGGTGGGCTGACGACGGAGTACCACCAGTTCCACATCTTCGCGCCGATTATGACGACGCTCTTCCGGGAGGTCGGTATGGAAGTTGACGCCACGGAGGACCTCGTCGCCCTCACACCGGACAACCTGCGCGCCTACGCGGGCGTCATTAACTACACGACCGCGCGCGACATCACGGACGCGCAGTACGACGCGCTGCTCCAGTTCGTCCGTGGCGGTGGCGGGTACGTCGGCGTCCATTGCGCCAGTGACACCTTTCGCAACCAGCCGGACAGCAAGCGGCTCCTCGGCGGGCGGTTCGTAGAGCACCCGCCGCAACTGGACATCGTCGTGGAGATCGCCGACCCCGCGCATCCCATCACCGGGCCGCTCTCGTCGTTCACGGTGTTCGATGAGTTGTACACGCTGGATGACGACCCGACGCAGGATCATCTCCTCGCGCGGTCGCCGTCGCACGGCTTGCAGCCCGTCGCGTGGACGCGGGACGAGGGGCTTGGCCGGGTCTTCTACCTCTCGATTGGGCACAACGCGGAGACGTACGCGAACCCACTCTCCCGCCGCCTCCTGCAACGTGGCGCGCAGTGGGCGGTTGGCCTGGAGCCGGACGCCTGAACGGATTCCGGGCCGTCTACAGCCGGATTGGCTTCCCCGTCTGCGCGGACTCGTTCGCCGCCATCACGAGCCGATGCGTGCGCATCGCGTCGTCAAACGATTGCCGGATGCCATCGGTCTTGCCGCTCGTGACCGCCGCGAAGAACGCCCTGGCGAGGTTGCGCTCGCCGTCCCCCTGCGTGCCGGCGAATGTCTCCGTCCCTTCAGGCGTCGTCCATGCCGAGCCTGCCCAGCCGAACTCCGCCTTGCCCTCGGCGGCGATGATCGCGAGGCCGGACGAACTCTCGATACCGGGCGGCAGCGCGTAGGTGCTCGCGTAGCCGCAGACCGCGCCGTTCGCCCACTGCACCGTCAGGCTATAGGCGTCCCAGTTGTCCCAATTCTCCTTGCCGTGCATCACCTGATCGGCGTAGCGCGCGTAGACCTCGACGGCTTCAGTCTCCATCACGTAGCGGCAGAGATCGAGGTAGTGGATGCCCCACTCGACGACGTGCCCGCCGCCCCAGGTGCGCCGCCAGTTGCCGGGGACATCCGGCCCCTTGCGGTAGTTCCAGATGTGGGTGAGGGCGACCTTCTGCCGCGTTAGCCGCCCCCGCAGGGCGTCGATGCCGTTGACGTAGCGCAACTGGTGGCAGATGTGGATCATCCGGCCCGCCTTCGCCGCCGCCTCGCCGATGGCGTCGGCCTCCGCGACGGTGAGCGCGATCGGCTTTTCGAGGATGACGTGCGCGCCCCGCTCCAACGCCGCGAGCGCCTGCGCCTTGTGCAGCGGCGGCGGCGTGGTGATGTAAACGACGTCCGGCGCGACTGCACCAAGCATCGTCAGCGCGTCCGTGTACGCCGTCGCGTGGGGCGCGTGCGCGGCGACGAGCGACCGCACGCGCGCCTCGTCCACATCCGCGATGCCAACCACCCGCGCCTCTTGTTCGAGGTCCGCGACCGCCTCCGTGTGCGCCATCCCTCGCCGCCCCGCACCAATCACCACGACGTTCAACGTCATATTTCCTGCTCCCTAACACCCGTCATGCCCTGCGCGCGGGCGAAATCGAAGTCGCATCCCTCGTGCGCCTGGAGCACATGGTTCAGGTAGAGCCAGTGGTAGCCGCGCACATTGTCCGGCACCGGGCTTTTCCAATCTTTCAGGCGCTCTTGCATTTCTTCGTCGGAGATGAGGACATTGAGCGTGCGTTCGGGCACGTTGAGGTCGATGATGTCGCCGTTGCGCACCGCCGCGAGCGGGCCGCCCGCCGCCGCCTCCGGTGAGACGTGCAGGACCGTCGTGCCGAACGCGGTGCCGCTCATCCGCGCGTCCGTGATACGCACAATGTCGCGGATGCCGCGCCGGATGAGCTTAATCGGGACGGCGACGCCGCCACCCGTCTCCGGCATACCGGGGAAGCCGAGCGGCCCCTGGTAGCGCTGGATGATGACGGCGTTCGGGTCCATCTCGTACTCGTCGTCGTGGAGGGCGGCGTGCAGTTCGTCGTTGGAGTTGAAGACGACCGCCGGGCCACGATGCACGAGCAGGTGCGCGGACGCGGCGGTCTGCTTGATGACCGCGCCGAAGGGTGCGAGGTTGCCGTGCAGGATCGCCGTGCCCCCCTCGGGGCTGAGCGGGTTCGTGATCGGGCGGATGACATCATGATCGCGCGACGGTGGCGCGTTGACGAGGTTCTCGCCGATCGTCTTCGTCGTCACGGTGATGCACTCCCGGTGCAGGAGCGACTCGATCTCCTTCATCACCGCCGGGACGCCGCCCGCCTCGAAGACCTCGTTCATCATGTACTCGCCGGAGGGCTTGACGTTGACGATGAAGGGCGTCGTGCGGCTGATCTCGTCGAAGACGGAGAGCGGCAGGTCGATCCCCAGCCGGTTCGCGAACGCGACGAGGTGAATCACCGCGTTCGTGCTGCCGCCAATCGCCATGCTCACCCGGATCGCGTTCTCCAGCGCCGCGCGCGTGATGATGTCCGACGGGCGGAGGTTGCGCCGCACGATCTCGACGATCTGCCGCCCCGACGCCTCGGCGGCGTGGTAGCGGCGGGCATCGACTGCCGGGATGTTCGCGGAACCGGGGAGGCAGAAGCCCATCGCCTCGGCGAGGCTCGTCATCGTGCTCGCGGTGCCCATCACCTCGCAGTGGCCGACGCTGCGCTTGTAGCCGCTCTCGAACTCCATCATCTCCTCGTCCGAGACGAGGCCCGCGCGCAGTTCGGCATCCATCTTCGTGTAGTCGGTCGTGCCGACATCCCTGCCGCGATACCGCCCGGAGAGCGACGGCCCGCCGGTGACGAGGATGGCGGGCAGGTTCGCGCTCGCCGCCCCCATAATCATCGCGGGCGTTGTCTTGTCGCACGACGAGAGGAGCACGACGCCATCGAGCGGCTGCGCGCGGATCATCTCCTCCACGTCCATCGCCATCAGGTTGCGAAACATCATCGTCGTCGGCGTCATGAAGACCTCGCCGAGCGAGATGACGGGGAACTCGAGCGGCAGGCCGCCCGCCTGCCAGACGCCTCGCTTGACGGCCTCCGCGACCTCGCGCAGGTGGTAGTTGCAATTGTTCAACTCGCTCCACGAGTTGCAGATGCCGATGACGGGCCGACCGTCCATGTCCGCGTTGGTGAAACCCTCGCCCATCAGGAAGGCGCGCGTGACCGTGCGCCCTTTGCCATACTTGCCGAGCCAGCCACCACCGAGATTCGGAGGGGTCGTCGCCATCTTTCCTACCTCCATTTGCCCAATCAGATCGAGAACAAGTCCGACACATCGCGCAGGATCGCGTCGAGTTCCTTGTGGTCGTACTCGTCGATGGCGGAGTCCTTGCGGGAGCGCATCGTCGTCGTGGCGATCACGCCACGACGCTTCAGCACCTCCTTGTAGAGCGACGCGCCGAACGCTGCCTCCATGTTGAGGAGCGGCAGCAGGCGGTTGAAGGTGCGGCGCGCCTTGTCGAGATTGCCGGATTCGAGCGCGTTCCAGATGTTCACATGCACGTCCGTCACCTGGCACGCGGGCATCGTGCCGCACGCACCGCGCGCGAACTCGTCCATCAGGTAGCGGCCCCCGATGCCGCCCATCACACCCAGGCAGTCATCGCCCGCCGTCGCGAGCACCGTCGTCATCATGTGCCCGGAGTTGACCGTCTCCTCCTTAAGGTAGGAGACATTGTCGATCTCCGTCATCAGGCGCGTCAACTGATGCGCGCTCATCACGGTGCCCGCTGGGCCGGACCAGTTCTGGATGAAGACCGGCAGGCCGTCTGCGGCGTCCGCGACGGCCTGGTAGAAGGCGAAGACGCTCTCCGGGTCCGCCAGCCGCACGCCATACGGCGGCATCGCGATCACGGCGTCCGCGCCGACCTGCTTCGCGTACTTCGCGTACAGCACCGATGCCTGCGTGCTGACGCCGGAGACGCCGATGACGACGGGCACGCGCTTCGATGCCGATTCGACGACGAGCCGCGTCACGCGCTTGCGCTCGTCATCCAGCAGCGTCGGCGACTCGCTCGCGTTGACGGGCGCGACGATGCCGTGCCCGCCCGCCCGGATGCACCAATCGACCTCATTCTTCAGTGAGTCCTCGTCGATGTTGCCGTGCCGGTCGAACGGGGTGACGGGAATCGTGAATACGCCGCGAAAACCCTGTGCCATCGTGGACGCTCCCCTCTCAAACAGACTCCGCGCGTTGCTGCGGTCGATTGCCGCGCCAGTGTACCATGCGATTAATGCGACCCTCACGGTGATCGCGGCCTGTGAAACCACTTTCCAGTGGGGTATGGTAGGGCCGATGGACGAGACCATAGACGAGCAACACACCACGACAGGCCCGCGCATGATGCGACTCTTCGTCGCGCTCGAAACGAACGATGCAATGCGACGGACGTTCGTCGCGGCGCAGCAGACGCTGCAGCAGCGCGGCAACCTGCCAGTGCGCTGGACGAAACCGGAACACGCGCACCTGACGCTCCAGTTTCTCGGCAATGTCATGACGACGCACATCCCATCATTGACCGATGCGCTGACGACGGCGACCGCGCCGCATTCCGCCTTCATGCTGCGCGAAGGCGTGGTTGGGGCATTCCCGTCGCTCGATGCGCCGCGCGTGCTCTGGCTCGGGATGCGCGGTGCGGTGGATGCGCTGCTCGCGCTCCACCAGTCGGTTGCGGAGGCGTTGCGGCAGGTCGAGGGCATCGTCGCGGATCGGAAACCGTTCCAGCCGCACCTGACGCTCGCTCGCGTCCGCAATGGACGCCGCGCCGCGCCGGAGGCGACCGCACTCGCCGTCGCGCTCCGCAGGCCGGTGGCGGCACCGCCCGCCGGATGGCCGATTGCGCACGTTTCGCTCATCCGAAGCGTGCTCGGGGCGGGCGGTTCGCGGTATACTGTAGTCGAGCGGTTCCCGCTCGGTATCGGAGCAGAGACGCGATGAAAGTGATTCGGATGTTCCAGAACAGTTGGCGCGACATCCCCGCGCACGGGTAGCGACCGGGGAAGATTTCCGCGTGCCCAACTGTCTATTTAACTGGAGGACTGAATCACCATGCAGATGATCGACACCCTCGCCGACCTTGAGCGGCGATTCATGGCAATTGAAGAGGAGATGGGCCAGCCGGACGTCGTGACGGACCACGCGCGGCTGACCGCGCTCGGCCGGGAGCGTGCCGAGATCGAGGACGCGGTCTTCGCCTACCGCCGGTTGCGCGACCTCGATGCGGAGATCGGCGCGACGCAGGCGATGGCCGATGACGAGGGCGACGCCGAACTCATCGCCCTTGCGCGCGAGGAACTCGTCGGCTTACAAGGCCGCCACGATGCCGAGATGGCGGCCTTGCGCCGGTTGCTCGTGCCGAAGGACCCAAAGGACGAGAAGGATGTGATCGTCGAGATCCGCGCTGGCACGGGCGGCGAGGAGGCGGCGCTCTTCGCCGCCGAACTCTACCGGATGTACACGAAGTACGCCGAGCGGCAGCGGTGGAAGGTCGAGTTGCTCGACCTGAACGAGACGGGCATCGGCGGGATGAAGGAAGTCGTCTTCGAGGTGCACGGCAAGGGAGCGTTCGCCCACCTTCGGTGGGAGAGCGGCGTGCACCGCGTACAGCGCGTCCCCGCGACGGAATCCGGCGGCCGCATCCACACCTCGACCGCCACCGTGATCGTGATGCCGGAGGTCGAGGAGGTCGATGTCCAGATCAACGAGGCGGATCTCAAAATTGATGTCTATCGGTCGGGCGGGAACGGCGGCCAGAGCGTCAACACGACCGACAGCGCAGTGCGCATCACGCACCTGCCGAGCGGCGTCGTCGTGACGTGTCAGGATGAGAAGAGCCAGTTGAAGAACCGAAACAAGGCGATGGGCGTGCTCCGCGCCCGCTTGTACGACATCGAGGCGCAGAGGCAGCAGCGGGAACTCTCGGCGGAGCGCAAGTCGCAGATCGGCACGGGCGACCGGAGCGAGAAGATCCGCACGTACAACTTCCCGCAGGATCGCGTGACCGATCACCGCATCGGCATGAACCGCTCGAATCTCCCCGGCGTGCTCAACGGCGACATCGAACCGCTGATCGCGGAGTTACGCGCGGTCGATCAGGCGGATCGTCTCGCCGCCGCCGGACTCGCGCTCAACTAGCGTGACCGCCGCTTCGTCGCCGTCGCTGCGCGATCTGCTCTCGGAAGGCGTGGCGCGGCTTCGCGACGCGGGCAGCGCATCGCCCGAACTCGACGCCGCGTTGCTGCTCGGCCACGCAATGAACCTCAGCCGCACGTCGCTCTACGCCCATTTACCGGAAGCCGCGCCGCCCGCTGGCATCGATGCATTCCATGCTCTGGTCGACCGGCGGGTGCGCGGCGAACCCGTCGCCTACCTGCTCGGGTATAAGTCCTTCTACGATCTAACATTCGCGGTGACGCCGGATGTGCTCGTGCCGCGTCCGGAGACGGAGTTGCTTGTTGAGTGGGCCGCAGGGTGGCTCAACCGGCGTCGGCGCACCGCGCGCGTCGTGGATGTCGGGACGGGCAGCGGCGCAATTGGGGTCACGGTCGCGCACCTTGTACCGGGCGCCGAAGTGACTGGCGTCGATATATCCCGTAGGGCGGCGATGCTCGCACGGGGCAATGCGGAGACTGCCGGGGTTTTGGGGCATGCGGGGTTTGTGGTTGGCGATTTGTTGCGCTGGCTCGGTTCCCCCGTCGATCTCATCCTCGCGAACCTGCCGTATTTGTCCGACGCACAAGCGGAATCTCCAGACCTCCGCGCGGAGCCGGCACTTGCGCTCGTCGGCGGCGATCATGACGGCTTTGGCCTCTATCGCGAACTGATATCACAGGTTGCGGCGCGTCTCGCACCCGATGGCGCATTCGCGTTTGAAATCGATCCCAGCCAGGCGGGAACCGCGATGGCGGCGGTTCGCGACGCATGGCCGACTGCGGATGCGTCCATCCATCACGATCTCGCGGGTCACGCGCGGTTCGTGACGGTTTGCCTCGATCACTGAGATTGCGTGTACATACGTCGTGGCACGCTGCTTGCTCTCTCTTGATTCAGAGGAGCGCGGGGTTGCACGCTCCGGATTTTTATAAGGAGGTTCCTCTCATGGTACTGGTGGAGTTCGCGAAGATCAACTTCGGTATCGGGATTCTCGGCTGGATCATTGTTGGCCTGATCGCAGGCTGGCTCGCGCACATGGTGATGGGTTCGGGCGGTGGTGGCCTCGTCCAGGATCTGATCGTCGGCCTTCTCGGCGCCCTGGTTGGTGGCTTCATTATCGGCTTCTTCGTCGATGCGAGTTACGGTCTGATCGGCTCGATCGTTGTCGCCTTCATCGGCGCGCTGATCCTCACCTGGATCGTCCGCGCGGTGACGGGTGGTCGGTCGCCCGTCTAATTCCTCCCGCATATCCCGCATGACATGAGCCGCCCATCCGGGCGGCTCTTCTCTTTTGCGACGGGTGGCGTATCGGCGTTAATCCGTCGGGCCGTGCTATGCTATGCTTCAGGTGGTGGCGCTGCGGTGTGATCGGGAGGGATGAATGGGGCGGACATTCAAGCGGCTGCTGGTGACGGGTGGGGCGGGATTTATCGGGAGCAATTTCGTGCGGCGCACGTTCGAACGGCGACCGTACGAGATCGTCGTGCTCGATAAACTCACCTACGCGGGCAACCTCGCCAACCTCCGCCCGGTCGAGTCCGACCCACGGTACACCTTCGTCCACGGTGACATCGCGGACCCCGTTGTCGTGCGCGAGGCAATGCGCGGGTGCGACGGCGTGCTGAACTTCGCCGCCGAATCGCACGTTGACCGGTCGATCATGGATGGCACCAACTTCATCACGACGGAGGTGCAGGGGACCTACACGCTGCTCGACGCGGCGCGCGAGCTCGGCGTGACGTGCTACCTGCAAGTGAGCACGGACGAGGTCTACGGCCACATCGAGCGGGGCGCGTCCGCCGAGGATCACCCATTCCACACCCGCTCGCCGTACAGCGCGAGCAAGGCGGGCGCGGAGCACATGGTCAGCGCGTTCCATATCACGCACGGCGTGCCGACCGTGACGACGCGCGGCTCGAACACGTACGGCCCGTTCCAGTACCCGGAGAAATTGCTCCCCGTCGCGATCACCAACGCGATCGAGAACCGGCCCATCCCCGTCTACGGCGACGGCCAGCAGGTGCGCGACTGGCTCCATGTAGACGACCACTGCGATGGGATCGATGTCGCGCTGCACGAGGGCGTGCCGGGCGAGGCGTACAATGTCGGCGCGGAGCACGAGGGACTGGGGCATGGCCGACCGAACATCGACGTGCTGCGCGCCCTTTTGGACGTGCTCGGCAAGCCGCGCGACCTGCTGCAGACCGTTGGCGATCGGCCGGGGCACGACCGCCGCTACGCGCTCGATTGCGCCAAACTGCGCGCGCTCGGCTGGCAGACGGAGATGCCGTTCGCGACTGGCCTGGAGCGCACCGTCCGTTGGTACGCGGAGAACCGCGACTGGTGGGAGCCACTGAAGCATGATGCCGACTACGTCGCCTACTACAACCGCAACTATGGTGACCGCGACAGACTCGTCGGCGCCCGCTAGCGCGCCCGTTACGCCCCTCCAGGCCGACCTGGCGGCAGCAAAGACGAGCCACTACGCCACGCGCGAGAGTGGTGACACCGTCGAACTCGTCGAGCGGCCCGATGGCGGGTTCACGCTCGTGCTCGTGGACGGGCAAGGGCACGGCTTCCCCGCGAAGATGCTCTCGCTCCAACTGACCTCAAAGGCCGTCTCGCTCATCAAGGAGGGTGTGCGCGATGGCGCGGTCGCCCGCGCGGTGCACGATTATTTGCACGCCTATCGCGGTGGCCGCGTCTCCGCGACGCTCGACATGCTCTCGCTCGATCTCGGCACGAACAGCTTGCTCCTGACACGGAACGCGGACGTGCCCGCGATTGTCCGGCGCGACGGGGCGTGGGAGTCGCTGCCGACCGCCGCCGGTCCCATCGGCATCCGGCGGCACGCGCGCCCGACAATTGACCACTTCGAGCTCGCGCTCGGGTTGAGCGTCGTGCTCTTCACCGACGGCATCGCCCACGCGGGCGAACGGGCGGGCGAAACGCTTGACCCGCTCGCGGTATTGTCTGCCCTCGGTGACGCGCCGTGCGCCGCGCAGACGCTCGTGGACGCGCTCCTCGTGGCGGCGGTTGACGCCGATCGCGGGCGACCCACCGACGACATGACGGTCATCGCGATCACGATCAACGCCCGTGGGGAAGCGGTGATCACCCGCCACCTCAACGCCCGCATCCCGCTCGTCCAGCGTCGCCGCGATGGATGAGCGAGCGCCGCCCCCGGAGCGCGCTCCCCTCCGCGTCGCGGTCGTTGGTCATTGCGCCTCCGGGAAATCGACGCTCGTCACCGCGCTCCGGCAGCACGGATACGACGCCAACGCGGTCGCGCAGGAGCATTCCGGCATTCCCTGGCTCTGGCGTCATTCCGAGCCGGACGTGCTGATCTACCTCGACGTGCCGCTCGCCACTGTCCGCGCGCGACGCGGCGAGGAGTGGCCCCAGACGGTCTACGACGCGCAGGAAGCCCGTCTCACCGAGGCGTGCTCCCACGCCGATCTCGTGCTGGATACGAGCGTGGAATCCGTCTCGGCGGTGACGGCGCGTATCCTGGCGTTTCTGCGGCAGCGCGAGCACGCGGAGTAACGCCTGTAGTGGTTGCCCCTAGCCGTTCTTCACATACTTGTCGAAGAACGCAAGATTCGACTGAAGGTACTCCTGGAAGCCCGCGCCCTGAAACGAGTGTGGCTGCCCCTGATACGTGTGGTACTCCATCGTCTTGCCCTTGGCATTAAAGGCGTCGCGCAACTTCTCGGCCCACTCGATCGGGCAGGTCGTGTCCGCGTACGAGTGGTGAATCGCCACGGGGCAGTCGACGCGATCGAGGTAGTTGATCGGGGACATGCGGCGATACGCCTCCGCGATTTTCTCGGGCGGGCCGTACCTCTCCGTCACTTTGTCGCCCTCGCTGCGGCTGCCGGGCGTCGCCCAGCGCGTCCGCCGCGCGGTGTAGTTGTCCACCTCGTCGCCGGAGACCGTGCCGTACAACGTCGCCGCCTTGAGTTGGCCCTGCGTCGTCACCAGCACCTGTTGCGTGATGCCGCCGCCCATGCTGTGCCCCATCATGCCGACGCGCCTCGCATCGACGGGCGCGACGAAGCGGATCGCGTCGAGCAGATTGCGCACGTCGTACGTATAGCCCGGTTCGAGCTGATACTCGCCCTGATCCGACCCCGCGTAGTTCCGGTAATCGGTCGCGATCGTCACATAACCGTTCGATGCGAAGAAGATGTCCTCGCGTAGCGTGTCGTACCCCGTGTCGTACGCATTGAAGGCGAAGTGCCCGTGGTTGATGAGCAGCACGGGCCACGGCCCGTTGCCCTGACCGACCGGCGTGCACATCAGCCCGGTGATGGTGAGATTGTCCGAGCGGTGCGAGACGACGAACGCCTCGACGCTGTTCCCCTGCAACCCACGGCTATCACGGACGGTGAAGTCGCCGCCATTCTGCGGGCGCTGCCAGATGGAGTCGATGTACCGCGCGGTCGGGCCGGGCGGCAGGTCCTCCGCGCCAACCGCGACGGGAACCGCCGCTACGCCGGCGAGCGCCAGCCCGGTTGTGCCCCGCAGGAGCGTGCGGCGGCTGAATGGTGTGGGGTTTCGCTGCATGTGCATGATGAATCCTCCTGTTCAGGGCGTAACGGTTGCGGGTCGGCGCGCGTGCGCGACGCGCACGAGTTCGGCGGCGCGTGTGCCGCTGACAACGGCGCCCTCGATGGACGACGATTCGGTGTACTCGCCCGCGACGACGATGGACGGGAAGCGCGTGTGGTTCGACGGCAACTGCTCCCGCGTGCCGGGCGGCTGCGCGAACTGGCCGAACGCCGTGTAGTGCACATCGACGAGTTCGGCATCCTGCGCGACATTCGCGTGCGGGAACCATTTGCCCAGTGTGGCGAGCACTTCCCCCGGCAGCACGTTCTCGCGGTACGACGGGTCCGCGCACGCCTCCGCGACCGAGACGCCGATCAGCATGTGCCCCTTGCCCCCGGTGCCGTCCGGGTGCGTGATGTTCGTGATCTGCGCGGCGAGGTGGAAGCCCGTCTCCATCCGCCGCTTCCCCGCCACCGCATCGACATTGAGCAGAATCTTCTTGTCCGGGTAGAGCGACCGTGGGAGCCGCCATGCGACCGTCGTGCTCGGCAGCCCGACCGTGGGGATGCGCGCCGCGACCGGGCCATCGAGCGGTTCGAGCAATCGTCGCGCCTCCGGCGCGGTCGCGGCGACGATAACGGCGCTCCCTTGAATGCGCTCCTCGCGGCCGTCCGTGTGTTTCACCGCGACGGTCGGGGTGCGCGTTCCCTCGGGCGGAATGATCATGACCGCGTGCACCCCCATGTCGATCGACCCGCCGCGCGCGCGGATCGCGGCAGCGATGGCCTGCGGGATCGCGCCGAGGCCATCGCCCGTCGTCACCGTCTCGCCGGACGCGAGCATTTTGAAGACGAAGCGGAAATCCTTGCCGCTCGTGTCGAGCGACGGGTTGAGGAAGATGCCCGCGAAGAAGGGACGGAAGAAGCGCTCAATGGCGCCGATGGAGAAGCCGAACCGGCGCAGGTACGCCTCGGTCGGCTCGTCGTGCGGGTCATTCCAGATGTCCGCGATGCTCGTCCTGAGCAGGAGTGCGCCGAGCGCGCCGAGCCGCGCCTTGTCTGCAGGGGTCATCAGCCGGAACCGCCCGAAATCGAATGGGTTCGCGCTGAAGGTGAACGGTGCGCCGTAGTCGTAGCAGATCGCGCCCCGGTCGTAGGGGCGGATCAGGCCGTCGTCGAACCCGATGTCATCCATCAGGCGGCGTGTTTCGGGGTACGCGCGCAAGAGGACTTGAAAGCCATCATCAATCGGCAGTCCGTCGCACATCCGGGTGCGGACGCGGCCACCGAGATACCCGGAGGATTCGAGCAGCCGGACCGGCACACCGGCGGTCACGAGGCGGAAGGCGCAGCTGAGTCCGGCCATGCCGCCGCCGATGATGAGGACGGGCTGCTGCGTGTCGGTTGGTGTCGTTGCGGTCTCTGTCACGTTTTTCCTCGATTGAAACGGACTGTTAACTCGTATAGCGTGGCCCGACAACGCCGGTTGCTGCCATCGCCGCGCGGCTGATGTCGCCGATCACTTCCTCGCCGATGTGCTGATCGGGGAAGTGCTCGCAGAAGACGGCGATCACGAGCGTGCCGTTCGGCGCGATGATGAAGCCAACGTCGTTGGTCACGCCGACGATGGAACCGGTTTTCGATCCCCAGCGGATGCTCGCCACCTCCGGGAGGTGCCGCGCGATGCGGCGGCCATTCTGCTGTTTCTCCAGCATCGCGAGCATCGCGTCGCACGACGCGCGGGACGCCGCCATGCCGTCGATGATCGCGCGGATCGCCCGGACGTAGTCGTTCGCGGTCGCGAGGTTCTCCCGCTCGCCCGCTTGTGCGGGACGGCCCTTCATCTCCCGGCCCAGCACCGAGTTCGCCATCCCGATGTCGGCCATCGTGCGGTTGACCGCGTCCATCCCGGCCATGCGGATGAGAATATTCGTCGCCATGTTGTCGCTGATGGAGATCATCAGATAGATGAGGTCGTTTAGCGTTAGTGCGATGCCCGCATGCAGATGCAGCATCACGCCGCTGCCGGGCGTGTGATCCTCCGCCGTCACGGTGTACGGGTCGTCGAGGGATCGCGTGCCCGCGTCAATCTGCCGGAAGATCTCGATCATGATGGGAATCTTAACCGTGCTCGCCGCGCCGAACTTGCGGTCGCCGTGGTGCGACCATCGCGCTGTGCCTGGCCCCTCGATGGTAACGCCGACCGTCCCCAGCGCACTCGCCTCCGCGACCGCATCCTCAACCATTGCCCAATTCGTTTCCTTCGCCATACCGCCTCCCTCTCAATCGGTGCGTCACACGATCCCCCTATATTCGCACATAATCCGCCGCAAAGAGGCGGAACCGGCGGGTCAGAAGGCGCGCGAAGTGGTAGACGGCGAAGATTTCGAGCGCGAACGGCAGGTAGCCGCTGTAGCCGAGGACGGGCATCTCGAAGATTGTGCCGAAGCCGACATAGGGCACGGTGTAGTACCACTGCGGCAGCGACCGGTAATTCCACATCTCCCAGAAGAAGCCGCAGATCAGCCCCGCCGCCATCAGCCGGAGGATGGCCGCCCACGCGCCGTCCGCGATCCGCCCGGTGATGCTCTCCTCTCCGCACGCAGCGTTGATCGGGTCGAGGATGAGGCCGAGCGAGAGCCAGAGAAAGGGGAAGAACTGCCGGGGAAAGAGCAGTGAGAGCGTCAGTGTGCCGACGCCGACCAGCATGATCGTTATCGCGTGCCGCCACGCGATGCGGCGCGGCTGGTACGCGTCGTCCGATGGCGCGAACGCTCGCACGAGTTCCGCGACCGCGAGGACGGCGGGGACGACCGTGCTAAACGCGAGCGATGCCCAGAAGACGTACTCACCTGCCGCGAAGGGACGGTGCGTGCGGTAGTGCCAGTTGCCGACGCGCGCGTTCAGCCGCTCGAAGTACCACCAGAAGGGGGCGGAGACGACGAAGAGCGCGGCGAACGCCGCACGCCCACGCCGCCAGAGCGATGTGCCGCTCCGCGCCTCCGTGACCGCATCGACGATGAGGATGAAGCCGAGCCAGAGCGGGAAGAACGAGTAATGCGCGAGCGGGCCGATGCGCGACCACGCGCTGACCCACGCGACCGCGTTGAGCGCAACGCCGAGCGCAAGCCGAGGCATCCACCGCATCAATGCGGGCCGCGTCCGTGGCCGGGAACGGGATCGTTCGATCTGGACGGTCATGCAATACACTCACACCTGTTCCATCGCGACGTAACACCGTGAGAATCGTACACCCGAACGCACGCCGCAGCACCTTCCGGCGACACCGCGTGCGAGCGTGCAGCGATGGCGCACGCGAGATCGATGCTATGGTGCGAGCGCCGTTGCGTGCACCGCGAGCAGTTCCCGCACGGTCTCCGGTGGTCGCCGCCCGAAGCCGCACTCGGTGGCGATGCCGAATGTCGGCACGACCCGCTCGGCGGTTGCGATGCGCTGTTTCGTCCCCTCCGCGCCATCGGTGAGATGCACGAGACCGAGGTAGAGTTCGGTTTCCGGGTGCAGTTTCAGATCGCGGAGCGGCGTGAAATACGCCTCATCCGTCCGGTCGCGGGGCACGGGCATGTGGATCCAGGTAATCGGGCGGGTAATCCGCTCCGAGAGGGTGTTTGCCACCGCGACGAGGTTCGCGCTGTCCTTCGGCTGGACGAAATGCTGGTGCCCCGCGTCGCCGTAGCAAAGGTGATAGCCGAGTTCGATATCATCGGGGATCGCGGCGGTGACGCGCACGATGCGCGCGATGACGCCCGCCTTCGGGTCGTCGAAGTGCGCCTTCCATACCCCCTCCCAGATTGCCATCTCGATGGCGATGTCCCACTGGATCGCCAATTGCTCGTGCGGAATTGCGGCGCAGAGTTCGCCGACCTCGGCGAGAAGGCGAGCCTCGTACGCCGGTTCGACAGCGCCCTGCGAGCTGGGCGCGATGAACCGATTGATCGGCGCGAGCGGCGTCGGCAGGCTCACCTGAAAGCGCACGTCCGGCCCAATCGCCCCCGATGCCTTCATCCGCGCGAAGGTAGCGTGGGAGTCGATGGCGGCGTCCGCGTAGCCGAGGTTTGGGAACGCCAGCCGCTGGGGATCGACAGACGCACGGAGCCGGAATTGGGGCACGCCGTCGTAGTCGCTCTGATTGTTCGGGACGACTTCGAGTTGCGGATGCTGCGCGAACACCCCCACCTGCCAGCCGATCCAGCCGCTACGCGCGCCGGTCTCGCCGTCTGGAATGCGCTTGAGCCGTGGGCCGAGCGTGTCGCTTGCCGCCTGGAAAACCTCCTCGGCGTTCGCCAGCGGAACACTCCCCACCAGGAGCGCGTCGCGATTCTGTGTCGTCGGTGCGGTCATGTGGATATCCTCTCTCATTACTTGTGCCGCTCGAACCAATCGATGATGCGTTGCAGGCGGTCAACGCGGTGGAGCGGGCCGCCATCGCGGCTCATGCCATGCGGCTCCTTCGGATAGCGGACGAGTTCGGTCTCGACGCCGAGTTTGTGCAGCGCGTTGTAGACCTGCTCGGCCTGATCCATCGGGCAGCGGTGGTCCTCCTCCTCGTGCTCGATGAAGAGGGGTGTCGTGCAGCGCGCGATGTGCGTGATCGGGGAATTGCGTGCGTAGACCTCCGGCTCGTCCCATGGCATGCCGCCGAAGTAGTCACCGAGCCAGAGCGTGCCCGTGTCGTCCGCGAGGGCGAGCGTGCGCAAGTCCGAGACGTTGCGCTGCGTCGCCGCCGCGCGGAAGCGGTCGGTGTGCGTCACGACCCAGTCCGTCATGTAGCCGCCGTACGACCCGCCGGTGACGTAGAGGTGATCCGTGTCGATGAACCCCTGCGCGATGACGTGATCGACCGCCGCCATCACATCCATCATCGGCTTGGTGCCCCAGTCCTGATAGATGCTCGTGCAGAATGCCTCGCCGTATCCCTGCGATCCGCGCGGGTTGGTGTAGACGACGACGTAACCCCGCGCGGCGAAGTACTGGAACTCGTGGAACCAGCCGACGCCGTAGGAGGCGGCGGGGCCACCGTGAATTTCGAGGATGAGCGGGTACGACCGCTGTGGGTCGAAGCCCGGCGGCTTGACGATCCAGCCCTGAATGCGTTCGCCGGTGCCGTCGCCCGCGTCCAGCCAGAACTCCTCCGCGTCGCTCGCCGACGCCTCGTGCAGCATCTCCGCGTTGAAGGCGCTCAGTGGCGTCGCTTCGTGTGTGCCATCGAGTCGCTGACCGAAGACCTCACTGGGATTCGTCGGGGTGGACGCGCCAAAGGCGAGGTACGCGCCGTCACGAGTGATGTCCCACCCGGCAATGGCGTGCGTGCCGCGCGTAATCGGCGTCGCATCGCCGCCGGACGCAGGCACGCGGAAGACCTGTGCAGTGCCCTCGACTGCGGCGAGGAAGTACAGGTTCGCACCGATCCAGACGGGTTGCCGCCGCTCCGCCGCGCCGGTGTCCGACATGATGCCCGCACCGATGGAGCGGTCGAAGTCCGTCACCTGCGTCGGGGTGCCGCCAGTCGCGGGCACCGTCCAGAGCCGGTCGTTCGTGCCGCCCTTCGCGGGGTATTGGTGGCCGACGACCGCGAGCGTGCGGCCATCGGGCGACCACGCGGGGCTGCCATACGCGCCGTCGTGCGGCGTCACCTGTTTCAGGGAGCCGGACGCGACCTCGGCCGTCCAGACATCCATGCGCGGGTCGTGATCCTCGTCCCCGCTGCGGTTCGAGACGAACGCGATGCGCGCGCCGTCCGGCGACCACGCGAGGCCGCCCACCTTCATCGTGCCGCTCGTCAACTGGCGCGGCTCACCGCCCGCGAGCGGGACGACGAAGAGTTGCTTACGCGTGTGGTCGAAGAACCTTTCGCCATCGTACTTGTACTTGGCGCGGGTGATGATTCGCGGCTTGTCGGTGTCATCGGTGTACGCGACGTTGTGCTCCGGCTCCGGCACGGAGGGCACCTTGCAGAGGAACGCGATCTGCGCGCCGTCCGGCGACCAGACCGGCTCCGACGCCGCGTGCTCCTTGTCGCGCGTCAGCGCGACCGCCTCGCCGCCGTGCGCAAGGTCGAGCAGGTAGATTTGCCCCTTCTCGTCGCGGTCGGAGACGAAGGCGATGCGTGTGCCGTCGGGCGACCACGCCGGGTTCGTATCCTTCTTCTCGCCACTCGTCACCTGACGCGGTTCGCCGCCCGCCGTGGGCACAACCCAGATGCTCGCGCGGTTGCGGTTCGCGTCGCCGTCCGCATGCGTCACGGTGCAGGCGATCCACGCGCCATCGGGCGAGAGCGCGATATCATCGACAAACCGCAGCGCGAACAGGTCCGTTGCGGTCATCGCCCGCGTCGATGCGGGCGCGGTTGTGGTCATGCCGTTGTCCTTTCCGCTGATCTGTCATGCGGGGTGCATCGTTCATGCCTCCAGCCCCCAGAGCGGGTATGATACCAGAACGGAACTCGTCGTCAGGGGTGAGGTGCGCGGTGGGCGAACAGGTCGCGGTGGGGCAGAATGCGGCGATGCCATCCGGGTGGCGGTGGCGCGCGGGCGGCTACCTGCGGCTGCTCCACCCGTTCCCGGTGGCGATGAATGGCGTCGCCGCCACCGCGTTCGCGCTGCTCGCCCATCGCGGCTGGCCGGGGACGGCGCGGGCTGTGCTGATCGTCGCGGCCATCGTCGGGTCGCAGGCGGCGGTCGGGGTCGTCAACGACCTGCGGGACCGCGACCTCGACGCCGTCGCGAAGCCGTCCAAGCCGCTGATTGCGGGGCGCGCAAGCGTCGCGGGTGCGTACATTCTCGGCGCATTTGCCCTCGTCGTCGCGCTGGTCGCGGGGGTCGCGCTCGGTATGCGATCGCTCGCCCTCGTCGTCGCGATGACCGCCGCTGGCCTTGTCTACGATCTCTGGCTGAAGCGCACGGCGCTCTCGGCACTCCCGTACGTGCTCGGCCTGCCGATCCTGCCGATCTGGGCGTGGATCTGCGTGCGGGACGCGCCGCCACGGTTGTGGTTCACGTATCCGCTGGGTGTCCTGATCGGTTTCGGCCTGCACCTCGCGAACGCGCTGCCCGACGCGGAGCGCGACGCGGCGGCCGGCATCCGGGGCATCGTTCAGGTGGTGGGCAAGCGGGCCGCGCTCGCCCTCTGCATCGGCTCGTTCGCGCTGACGTTGGGGATTGTGGCCGCGCTCGTACGGTCGCATGGCGGCGTGGTCGTTGCCTTGCTCGCGGGCGCGGCGGTCTTGCTCGCTGTGGCGGCGATTGGTGCGGTGGTGCGGCCCACCGTCGCGGTGCTGCAGCGCAACTGGGGGCTGCTGATCGGCTGCGCAATGTGCATCGCGGCGGCGTGGGTGCGGTCGTTGTCGTCGTAGAGGGGTCATATGGGCAAGGTGACGGTGCGGGAGCGATGGCAGGCGTGGGCGGGGATGCGCTACCGCGTGTGGGAACGGCCCGCGCCGGGGAGCGCCACACCGCCGCTGATCTTCATCCACGGCTACGCGGCGTGCGTCGAGCAGTGGGCGCGCTGCATCCGCGACATCGGCCCGGATGTGCCTGTCTACGCGATTGACCTGATCGGCTTTGGCCGGTCGAGCAAGCCTCGCAACGCGCCGTACGGGCGCGACTTCTACGTGCGGCAACTCGAACACTGCCGCACGCAGTACGGCTGGCAGTCGGTCATCCCGGTCGGGCACTCGTTCGGCGGCATGATCGGCATCGAGTGGGCGGGCACGCACCCGGACGCGGCGGCTGCCGTGATCGCCATCGCCCCCGGCGGGCTGTTCTATGGCGACGAGATCGGGCCGCGAGAACGACGCATTCTCACAGCATTCAGCCGACCCGGCCTGACGCGCCTCCTGTACGCCGCCATCACCCACCTGCCGTACCGGTTGCTCTCCGCGCCCGCGTACGCCGACCGCGCCGCGATGGACCCATACACACAAGCCGCGCTCCGGCGGGCGTTGCGCGCGCCGGGCGCGGCCTGGTCATACTCCGCGCTCTTCCGCCACCCGGACGATTTCCGGGTGGTCACCGACGCGCGCCACATCCGCCGCCCGCTGCACATCATCTGGGGCACGCGAGACATGCAGGTGACGCGGGACGATGTCGCGTTTCTGCGGCGGCGCTTCCCGGACGCGACGGTGACGATGCTGGAGGGCGGCGGCCACTGCGTGCATGAGGAGCGGGCGCGCGAGGTGGCGGCGGAAATCCGCACGCTGCTCGTGACGGATGGGCTGCTCAACCCCGTGCCCGCGCTGCTGGTTCTCACGGAATGATCGCCACACAACGATGAAATGAGGCAGCGATGGACGTAACGGTACTCGGCACGGGATCACCATTGGCCCCAACCCGCTGCGCGACGGGGTTGCTCGTCACTGCCGACGGCTGCGAGCCGCTCCTGATCGACACCTGCGGCGGCTTCGAGCTGCCCCGGCAACTGGCGCGCATCGGGCAGCCGCTAAGCGGACTCCGCAATGTGATCGTCACGCACCGCCACCTGGACCATGCGGGCGGGATGCCGTCCCTTTTTCTTGCGAACATCCCGCTGACGATCCACGCGCAGACGGACACGCACGCGGGCATCGCCGCGCTGATGGACGCCTGTTTTCCGGAGTGGGCCATCCACCCCGCAGTCGAGCGCGTGATGATTGGGGCGGGTGATCGCCGCGAGATCGGCGGCTTCACCGTCGAGTTTTTCGGTGCGGAGCATCGCGTGCCGACCGTCGCGGTGCGGGTGACGCAGGGCGGGCGCGTGCTCGCCTTCAGCGCGGATGGCGTGCCGAACGCGGGCATGGTCGAATGCGCGCGGGATGCGGATTTGTTCCTCTGCGACGCCCTGTGCGCCGAAGCGGACGGTGCGGAGTGGGCGGCGCGGGCACGGCAACTGATGCACCCCATCGCGCGGGAGGCGGCGGAGATGGCGGTCGCCGCAAATGCGCGCGCCCTCGCGCTCGTGCATCTCGCGCGATACGCGCACCCCGAAAACCTGCTCGCGGAAGCGCGCGCCGTCTATGATCGTCCGGTGAGCGTGCCCGATGATTGCGCGAAATTCACGGTGTAGCCGCAACGGTCGCGACTCACCGCCCGGCGAAGTACGGGATCACCGTCCGGCCGATGATGCGGACTGCTTCGATGGGGTCGGGGCCGAGCGGCGGGCCAAAACTGAGATGCTGCGCGCCCATTGCGACGAGCGTTTCCAATCGCGCAATTAAGTCGGCTGATGTGCCAACAATGCCGATGCGGAGCATCCTGTCGTTGACCAGCGCCCGTGCCTTCAGCGGGTCGCGCTCGGTCTGAATGGCGTGCTCAATCGGCGCGAAGTCTTCTTTCGTGACGCCGAGGCGGTCGAAGATCAGCGAGCCGAACCCCGCGCCATAGTAGGCGATCTTGTCCCGCAGCACGGCCTCGGCTGCGGCGTAATCGTCCGACAATGCGACCCAGATGCAGGCGGCGAGGTCGATGGTCTCCATCGACCGGTGCGCCGCTCCCGCGCCTTCCATCACCAGCGGGCGCACGGTCGCGAAGTGCTCCGGCGGGAAGAGGAGCGGGAGCACCCCATCCGCGACTTCCCCGGCGAGGCGAAGCATCCGTGGCCCCATCGCACCAAGGTAGATCGGCACCCGCCGACGCGCTGGGAAGCGCAGATACGCCTCGGGTGTCCACCCCTCCACGCGCGTGCCGCTGAGCGTTGCATTGATCTGCGCGATGGCGCGGCGGGTGGCGGCGAGCGGCGCATCGTGCGCGATGCCGACCCACTTCAGCAGTTCCGAGCCACCGGCGGCGATGCCGAGATTGAACCGCCCGCCGCTCACCTCATCGAGGGTCGCGGCGAGCATGGCGATTTCGGCGGGGTGCATCGTGTACGGGTTGAGGATGCAGGTGCCGATCGCGATGTGCTCGGTCGCGAGCGCGACGGCGGTGAGAATCACCGGAGCTGCGCGCAGGAAGAGATCGTTGCTGACCCAGAATTGGTCGAACCCCGCCGCTTCCGCTTCGCGGGCCATCGCGACATATTCAGGCACCGTCAGGTCATTGTTGAGGCGCAGCGAGAACTTCACGGGACGTCGCCGATCAGCGCGTCGGCCTCGATCTCGACGAGATACCCCGCACCGACGAGCCTGCTGACCTCAACCAGTGTGTTCGCGGGTCGCACCTCACCAAAGAACCGGGCGTGCGCCGCACCGACCGCCTCCCAATCGTCTGCGTTCACGACGTAGATGCGCGTCCGCACGACATCCGCGAGCGTCGCGCCCACCTCCCGCAACGCCCGCTCGATCTTCTCGATAATCGCGACGGTCTGCGCGTGCGGGTCACCCGCGCCAATCACGTTGCCGTCCGCATCGGTCGCGGTCGTGCCGGAGACGCAGACCCATTTTCCCGCCCGGATCGCGCGTGAGAAGCCGACGCGCTCTTCCCAGATGCTATCGGATGAGACGCGCGTGCGTTGCATGATGCTGGCTACTCCTTGGATTCGCGGTGAGGAGTCGAGAGAAGGCAGGGGCCGGCGGGTGGCGACCGATTTTGCTCACAGCGCGGCGGAGAGCGGCGGGATCAGTTGCTTCTTGCGCGAGACGACACCGGGTAGGTGCACGTACCCGTCCGTCGCCTGCACGCCGAAGGCGCGCTCGACAATCGGGCGGCTATCTGGATCGAAGAGTAGGTCGGTCGCCTCGCCGATGATGTCGGTCATCATCAGGACGGAGACATCCAGCCCCTGCCGGACTTTCGCCATCGCGAGTTCGGCACGCAACTCGTCGTAGCGGCCCCGCACGGCGTCGAGCGAGAGCACATCGACCTGTGCGACACCGACCGCCTTGCCGTTGAACTGGTACGGCTTGTAATCGTTGCCAACCAGTTCATCCGCCGTGCGCGCCGAGATGTCGGAACGCGCCGCGAACATCTCCTGCGCCAGCGCGGCGGTGTCGATCCCTGTCCGCTCCGCGAGCGTGGCGAGGGCGCGGCGGTCGCGGGGGGTCGTCGTCGGCGAGCGGAGGAGGAGCGTGTCGGAGATGATCGCGCTCAGGAGCAGCCCCGCCGTCGTCGCGTCGAGCGTGACGCGCTCCGGGTGAGGAAGGTGGTACCAGCGCGCGGGGTCGAGGTACATCTCCGCGATCAGCGTCGCCGTCGCGCCGACGGGATCGGCGAGGTAGAAGATCGGCGAGCCCGTGTTCACGTCGCCGATGTTGTGGTGATCGACAATTTCCACGATCTCCGCCGTGTCCAGCCCATCGACCGATTGGGCGCGCTGGCTGTGATCCACCAGCACGATCCGGCGGCGCTGCCGACGCAGGAAATCCGTGCGCGTCGCGAGGCCGATGACGCGGTCATCCTCATCGATTACGATGAGGCTGCGCCCCTTCGCCTCAATCAGCAGCCGTTGCGCGTCCTCGATCAGCACATCCGCGTCTATCGTTGCGACATCCGTCCGCATCAGCGCGCCTACCGGCGTCCCGATGTCGTGCCGCTCCCCCAGTCGCAATTCGTCCAGATAGCGGTCGGCGATCTCATCGACCGTGACGACGCCGCCCAGGTGATACCCCGCGTCGATGACGGGCACCGTGCGGATATGGTGATCGCGCATCAACGCGGCGACATCCCCAAGCGTCGCGTTGTCGGGGACGGAGCGCACATCCGTCGTCATCACGTCGCGCACGCGCGGGAACACATCGCGCAGCGTCAGGGGGAAGAGTTCGCGGAACCGCGCGAGCACCGCCCGCGTCTCGGGGTTCAGCGGGCCGAGCGCCGCCGGGATGTACAGGGTCGTGCCGTCCGCCTGCGCTTGTTTGAGCGCGGCGTAGGTGATCGCGGCAATCGTACAGTCCGTGTCTGGGTTCCGGTGCCCGATCACCCAGATCGCGTTCACATTTGGCTGGCGTGGCGTTGCGGACAGATGCGTCTCCCTCCATGCGTCACTATAACCGATCGGTGAGCATCCATGGCCGCGATCATCGTCGCGAGTGGGACGTGATGCGCCATATCCTAACGCGATCAGGGTGGCGCAGGCTTTCAGCCTGTGGCCCCACCCGTAGAGAACGCAGGCTGCAGCCTACGCCACCGTTGTGCGGATAACGACGAGTTTATCCGCGCCAGACTCCGCGCCCCAGACCTCACCGGGGCGACCGAGCAACTGACGGACGTACCCCTGCGTGCTCGGCAACGGGAAGGCGTCGAACGCCTCGCGTTCCGGGTCGAATCGGACAATCGCGTTCCCGCCGAAGTCCGTCAGCCAGACGATGTCGCGCTCATCGACGTAGACCGCATAGGCGAGAGGCTGCGCGCCCGGCAGTTTCCACTCGCGCCACTGATTCGTGGCCGGGTCGTACCGCGCGACTTGCCCTGCCGTCCACTCGCTCACCCAGAGACGGCCCCGCGCATCGGTCCAGACCCGGCGCGCACCTTGCTGCCGCATTGGTGGTTCCAGCACGGTTGCGACGCCGGTCTGTGGGTCGATCCGACCGAGGTAGTTGCCCGCCAGCGAGGCGTAATAGACCGCGCCGTCCGGAGTGGTCGTGATGCCGTACGGGCCAGCGCCGCGCGGCGCGTCGAAAACGGTCATCGCGCCCGTTTGCGGGTCCAGCCGACCATAGATGCCGTTCTGCCCGGTGAACCAGAGCGTGCCGCGCGCGTCGAACGTGGCGGTGTTCAGGTTCGCGTTCGGTCGCCCGGCGGGGAGGGGGAAGCGGCGAACGTCGCTCGTCGCAGGATCGACGCGCAGGATTGCATTCAGGCCGCCATCCGTGACCCACGGCGCCCCGTCCGGCCCAACGATGACGCCGTGCGGCGCGGAGCCTGCGCCGAGTTTGATCTGTCGGGTCGTGCCGGTCGCGGGGTCCAATCGCCCGAGTTCGCCGCTCCGCTGCGCGGTGTACCAGACCGTCCCATCTGGCGCGGGCGCGACATCGTGTGGGCCGGACCCGGCGGGCACGGCGTATTCCCGCACGGTCGGCGTCATGGCGGGCGCGGGAGGCGCGGGGACGGGCGATGCGACGAGCGGATTTCCCGCTGTTGCCGGGGCCGTGCCGATCACGCGGGACGGCTGCTCGGTCACATGGAAGGTGACGGCGGCGGTCGCGGTCGGCGCGATATTCGGGGCCTGCGTCGGAGCAACTGTCGCCGTCGCCGTGCCGCCACACGCCGCGAGGGCCACGGTGGCGACAATCGCGAGAAGGAATGCTGGAAATCGCTTTGTCGTCATGGCAATCGTCCTCCAATGCACAGATCGTCCGTCTTCATCAGTGATTGCAATGCGCGTTCCCGCAAGAGCGGGCAAGCAAAAACCCGACCGCTTGTGGTCGGGTCTTGTTGCCGTACGGAATGCACGGCTCGTCTATAGGAAAACCGTGAGCGTTGCGGCAGGCGACCGGCAAACCTTGCGTTTGCCGTGCCACACCGGCACTACGGATAGACGCGGCGGCGGCTGACCGGCACCCGAATGGGCTGCGATGGCCGCACAACGACGGGAATGGGTGTAGTTTTGCCGAGAAGTGCATCGCGACGTTTCGCGGCGGCATGGAGCAGATGCGAATATTTCTCCACAACGAGCGACTGCAATGAGACCGTTTTGTCCATGCTATGTGTCTCCATCTCTTTCATCGCCGCAGCGTTTGTGCGCTGTCTCCTGCTTCATAGAACGTCACTACGCATGATTTGTTCCACGATTCCATTCTACGCACCCGAACTGAAGCGGAGATGAAAATGGTCTGAAACATCGCTGACAGGAATACAATGGGAGGGGGACGCGCGGCGATCACCGTCACGGACAAGTCGTCATGCCGTTTAATGACTAACGACGAACGCTGGCACACACGATGCACAGGAAGACCGTGTACGATTGCGCGGGTAGGTGCCGGTGGGTCATGAGATATGGGAAATAGGAACCATGCATGAAAGAACCAGGTGCGCGCCCGACGGGACACCGTATTTGATGGATCTCCCGGCGGTCGTTGAACCGAACGCCGAGGGGCAGGACGGGCTGCTAATCGTCCTGAGCGACCTGCACATCGGTGGTGATCCCGGCCAGGAGGACTTCTTCTGTCATGCCGAGCTCGTCGCGCTGCTCGATGGCCTCGACCATGAACCCGGCCCGGTAACACTGCTCGTCAACGGCGATTTCTTCGAGTTCCTCCAGGTGACGGCGCCGGAGGGCGCGAACCGTGCCCGTGCCATCGTCGAGCACCCGGACCACGCGGCGCTCTTCGACCGGTTGCGGCGATGGAACGCGCGGCCCGGCCATCGCACCGTCTACACCGTTGGCAATCACGACAGCGAGACGGGGTGGAACGCGGAGATTGGTACATACCTGATCGCGCGGGGCATCGTCCACGATGTCGCGCTCGGCTACGAGCACTGCTTCACGGCGGGCGACCGCGAATTCACCGTCTACGCCGAGCACGGCAACGAGGAGGACAGCCAGAACGCGATTGTTGACTACGGCCACCCGCTCATCATGCCGGTGGGCACACACGTCGTCACGCAACTCGTGAACCGCATCGAGCCGCTGGGCCGGTTCGCAGGGCTGGACGACGCGACGACGCTCTCGGACATCGACAACATCTACCCGCTCGAAATGGTGCCGTGGTGGCTCTTCTCGAACTATTTCTACCGGCAGACGCGGCGGTTCACGCGGTACGTGCTCCTGCCCGCCATCGTGATCCTCTTCATCCTGCGGTACCTGAACCACGTCATCATCCGTTTGTCGCAGGGGCGGTTCCCGGAGTTCTCCGCCGGGCGAACGGCGCAACTTTTTGGCTTCCTCATTCTCGATGTCCTCGTCGTCCTCGGTCTTGTGCTGCTGACGCTCAGGCACGACTTCATGCGCTGGCGTCGCCGCTCCGACCTCCAGGAGCCGCTGCAGATCGTGGCGGAGGATCAGGAGCATTACCGCGCCGCCTGCCGCGCCTTTCTCGACGGGGCGCGCCAACCGGCGCACCGGCAGGACGATTCCGCGCCGGTCGATGTCTTCATTTACGGCCACAATCACATCGCGGAACTTGAAGGGCATACCGTGGGGGCGCGGCGCACCGCCTTCGTCAACACCGGCACATGGATGCGGAAGATCATCCGGCTCCCGACCCGCTTGAAGATGCCGCCCGTCTTCGTCCCGGCGTACCAGTTGACCTACGCCGCCGTCCGGTTGACGCCGACGGGGCTTTCCGTGACGCTCAATGAGCGGATCAAGCCGCTCCACTACCGCCTTGGTTGGGTGGAACGGCTCGCGACGCTGAACAAGCGCCCGCCCATCCCCGCCGCCGCGACAGCGGGGCAGGAAGTCACCCTCGCGAGCGTCACGCTCCCTGCGGAGTCGCCGATGCCGCCCACTGTGCCGCGCCCGGTATCATCGTACGCGAGCATCCGCTAACGTCCGTGAGATTTTCTCTACCGGGCCCTGACCATTCACCTTTCACATGCGAATGGGTGGACACACAAAAACGCCGCCCTCACCAGGCGGCGTTGAAAAAAGTGGGTGACGGGCGATAGCATCCTCCGGCATGACCTGACGGGTGACGAGCAATCACGATACTCGTTACCCGCTACTCTCCCCTTATTGGAGGGCGCGGCTTCCCGGCGGCCGGATAGGCTGTGTGGCGGGGACGCGACGCAGCGCGGCCTCCTGCTCGTCTGCGAGACGCGACTCTTCCGCCATGATGCTCGCGATGTCCTGCTTGAGGACGTAGAAGCGGTCGCTCGTGTCATCCCGGACGGACTCGACTGAACCCGCATACATCCAGCGGTAGATCGTCGGGCGTGCGACACCGAGTTGGTCCGCCGCCGCGCCGATGCTCATTAATTCGTCGCGATCCACACTGCGCCACTTCGCCTGCGAGAGCATCCTTCCGAGCGGTTCTGTCCAGAAGGGATGCTGCACCTCGTAGACATCCGCACCCGCCGGCCAGAAGAGCAGATCGAGCACGGCGCGGACGGACTGGAAGACCTGATCGGCCTCGACGCGCTCCTCACCCCGCGCGATGCGGGCGAGGCGGCAGAGGTCCTGCCCGAACGGGCCGGCGCGCAACTGATCGACCGAGATCGCGTCGGGCGCCACACCGGTCAGGTGGCGGTGGTAGCGGTGCAGTTGGCTGTGGATCAGCCGCAGTGTCTGGTCAATGATCGGATCGTAGTCGGTTGCCATTGTCTCCCTTCAATCGCGTTCGCCGCACGCACCGTCAGGATCGTCAATACGAACAATCTGTACGTTACGCATTGTACGTGCAACGACGCGCTGTGTCAAGTAACCATTCAGGGATAGGCTCGGCGCAGGCGCACTATCGCGCGTCGTTTAATCAAGGAATAGAGTGGCGGCGGGCTAATACTGTCGCCTCGGTGGGCGTTGCGTAATCACGGTCGGAAAACCGGTCTGGCGCTTGCGGTAATCCCCGGCGGGGATGTAGACATGCCGCACCATGCGAACATCTGCGAGGCGGGAGGCGATCCGGTCGTCGATGCCGAGGAAGTCGATGCCGGACTTCTGGTCGGGCCGGATGTTGTTGCTCGTCACAATGAGCGGGAGTCGCTGCATCGCGCGGTAGTTGATGATCTGGAAGAGTTTTTCGCGTGCCCACGGCGTCGTGTTCTCCGTGCCGAGATCGTCCAGCACGAGCACGCCAACCTCGCGGATCATGTTAAAGCGGTCGTCGAAGGAGACGCCGCTCTTCGGGTCGTACGCGGCGCGGAGTTGATCGAGGAGGTCAGGGACGACGGCAAAGAGCACGGTCATCTGCTGGCGGACGGCCTCATTCGCGATGGCGGCAGCGAGATGCGTTTTGCCCGTGCCGTAGCCACCGAAGAGGACGAGCCAGACCGGCTCGTACGTCTCGCTGTACTGCTTCGCCTGGACGAACGCCTCGCGCGTGTTCGGGACATCCTTGTCGAACGTCCCGAAGGTACTGTCCACGAAGTGATCGAGGTTGGAGATCGATCGCTGATCGCTGTACCGCGTCGCCGCGCGCTCGCGCTCGTGGCACTCGCAGGCGACGATGCGGCCAAACTGCGGGTGATTGACTGGCACTTCGAGCCGGAAGAAGCCCGCGCCGCCGCACTTCGGGCAATCGTCCGCGTTCGCCGCGCCGCGCTGGTCGCGCCGCGTGACGGGGATATTGACCTCACCGGACTCCGCCGCCCGCTCCTCCACATACGCCGCCAACCGTGAACCGCGAATGACATCCTTGATGCTCTGCATGGACCCTCCGAGTGCTGAGTGCTGAGTGCTGAGTGCTGAGCACTTACATCGGTTCTCGATAGACTTCCAGATCGGCGAACCGCGTCACGGCCTGAAAAAAGCGGAGATTGACGACACCCATCGGGCCGTTGCGGTGCTTGGCGATGTGGATCTCCGCGATGCCCTTCTTCTCCGTCTCCGGGTCGTACAACTCCTCGCGGTAGATGAACATGACGATGTCCGCGTCCTGCTCGATGGAGCCGGACTCGCGCAGGTCCGAGAGCACCGGCACTTTCTCCGCGCGGGACTCGACCGCGCGGGAGAGTTGCGACAGCGCGATCAGCGGGACGTTGAGTTCGCGCGCCAGTTCCTTGAGGGAGCGCGTGATCTCCGCGACTTCCTGTACGCGGTTGTCGCTCCGGCCGCCGCGCATCAGCTGGAGGTAATCGACGATGATGAGATCGACGCCCGACTCCGCCCGCAGGCGGCGCGCCTTCGAGCGCAACTCGCTCACGCTGATCGCGGGCGTGTCATCGATGAAGATCGGCGCGGCGGCGAGGTTGCCGAGCGACTTGGAGATCGCAGGCCACTCGTCGTCATCCACGTACCCCAGCCGCAGCCGCTGTGAATCCACGCCGGTATCCATCGAGAGCAGGCGCTGGACGAGCTGCTCACCGCTCATTTCGAGCGAGAATACACCGATATGCTTGCCGTAGCGCAAGGCGGCATTGAAGGCTATCGTCATGCTGAGCGAACTCTTGCCGACACCAGGGCGGGCCGCGATGATGATGAGGTCGGATTGCTGCAACCCGCCGGTCATCTTGTCCAGATCGGCGAAGCCGGTCGGCACCCCGACGAGTTCGCCGCGATGCTGCTGCACGAAGTCGATGCGCTCGAAGAAGGCGTCGAGGTAATGCGAGATCGGCTTGAAGTCGCGCTCCAACCGGTCCTGCGAGACATCGAAGACAAGTTTCTCGCTCTTGTCGAGGGCGTCGATCAGTTCGAGGTCGTCGTTGTACCCAATGGAGACGATGGTGGAGCCGGCGTCGATCAGGCGTCGTCGCGTCGCCTCGCGCTTGACGATGCCAGCGTAATACTCGACGTGCGCGGCGGTCGGCACCATGCCGAGGAGTGTCGTCAGGTATGCGGTGCCACCGACATCATCGAGGCGCCCCCGGCGCTGGAGTTCGTCCGGCAGGGTCGTCAGGTCGGCAGGCTCGCGCTTGTCGTAGAGGTCGATAATCGCGGCGTAAATCTCCCGGTGCGCCCCACGGTAGAAATCCTCCGGCTGGAGGGAGGGACGAATCCGGACAATCGCCTCGCGGTCGATCAGCAGGGAGCCGAGGACGGATTGCTCCGCGTCGCTATTGTTCGGTGGTAACCGGTCGAGAACCCGCTCTTGTAGCGCCACAAGGCCCCCAGTACTGAGTACTGAGTACTGAGTACCGAGTGATCGGGAGCGGACCCGTTCTTCACTCAGCCAGTACTCACACTGCCAAGTACCGAGGGCAGAGCGCCGAATACCGAGTAATCCCTACTCAGTACTCAGTACTCAGGACTCAGTACTGCCTACGCCTCCGGCGGTTCCGGTTGGTCAGGCTGATCGTCCGCCGCTGCCGCAGGGGCCACCGCCTCATCGTCGCCCTCGCCCTTGACCACGACGGTCACGTCGGGGATGAGGCGGCCAACGAGCCGGACGGGGACTTTGTGCTCCCCGATGCTGCGGATCGGCTCATCGAGCGCGATCTTGCGGCGGTCCACGTCCTCGCCCACCGCGCGGGAGAGTTCGGTCGCGATCTCCTGCGCCGTGATCGAGCCGAAGAGCCGCCCCTGATCGCCGACCCGCGCGGTGAAGGTGAGCGTCGTCGCGGCGATGCGATCGCCGAGCGACCGCAACTCGTCCTCCTGCTTGCGGAGGCGCTTATCGAACGCCGCCTGCCGCTCCTGCACCTGCTTGATCGAGCCGGGTGTGGCGATCTCCGCCAACTTCTTCGGCAGCAGGTAGTTGCGGGCGAACCCTTCTTTGACCGTCTGCACCGTCCCCGCCGTACCCAGATGTTCGACATCCTGGGTGAGAATTACTTTCGTCGCCATCGCGCGTTCACTCCTCGATTACCACACTGTTTCAGTCCCCACCCGGCTTGGGGCCAGATGCGACAAGCGGCGGGCAGTATACCCGTCACCGAGGGGTTCGCGCAAGAGAACCGTGTACGGACAGTACATCCGTGCGAGAGCAATGTCAAGGGGGCACGTACGTACTTTCCGCAATGGGGAAGAAGCCAGTGGCATCCGGTCTCTGGCTTCCGGTTTCTGGCTTCCAAGTTCCGGCTTCTACTATCTCTCCACTGCCCCAACGGACAGGCCGCGATACATCCCTTCGGGGGGTGCGACGGATAGCGAAAGCGGCGACAATGGGGGCGGAACGATTGATGCGACAATGGCGTCGCGTCCGGATGACCAATGGAGGTCCGACAATGGCTACACACATCCTCGACCACAATCTCTCGATGATGAGCACGCAGGCCGGTGCGCACCACACCGCGCCGCATGTGGTGATCGTCGGCGGCGGGTTCGGCGGGCTGACCGCCGCGAAGGCCCTGAAGGACGCGCCGGTGCGCGTGACGCTCGTGGATCGCGTGAACCATCACCTCTTCCAGCCGCTGCTCTATCAGGTGGCGACCGCCGCCCTCTCGCCCGCCGACATCGCCTCCCCGATTCGCGCCATCCTGCGGCGGCAGCGCAACACGACGGTGCTGCTCGCGGACGTGACGGGCATCGACCGCGAAAACCGCGCGGTGCTGCTCGCGCCGGACCCGGAAACCGGCATGATCGACAGCAGCGGAGATTGGCTGACGTATGACTATTTGATCCTCGCGCCCGGCGCGGTGAGCGCCTATTTCGGGCACAACGAGTGGGAGAAGGACGCGCCAAGTTTGAAGAGCCTCGACGATGCCATCGCCATCCGTCGCCGCGTCTTCCTCGCCTTCGAGGCGGCGGAGCGGGAACGGGATCCCGCCATGCGCGACGCTCTCCTCACCTTCGTCGTCGTCGGGGGTGGCCCGACGGGCGTCGAGTTGGCGGGTGCGCTGAGTGAGATCGCGCGCGAGACGCTCCGCAAGGAGTTCCGCTCCATCCGGCCCGAGGACGCGACGATCTACCTGTTCGACGCCGGGCCGCGTATCCTCCCGACCTTCCCAGCGGACCTGTCCGGCAAGGCGGCGGCGGACCTGGAGGACCTCGGCGTCCATGTCCGCACCGGGGCGGGCGTCACGGACATCGACCGGCACGCGGTGCATCTGGGCGACGAGCGCATCCCGGTGGCGACGGTGATCTGGGCGGCGGGCGTCACGGCGTCCCCGCTCGGCAAGTCGCTCGGTGTGCCGCTCGAACGCGGTGGGCGCGTGCCGGTCGAGCCGGATCTCTCGCTGAAGGGGCAGCCCGAAGTCTTCGTCATCGGCGACCTCGCCGCCGTGAATGACGCGGATGGCCATCCACTGCCGGGCCTCGCGCCCGTCGCGACCCAGGAGGGCGCGGCGGCGGCGGCGAACATCATCCGTGTCATCGCGGGGCAGCCGACCGAGCCGTTCCGCTACCACGACCGTGGCACGATCGCGACGATTGGCCGCAACCGCGCCGTGGCAATCGCCTTCCATATCAAGACGAGCGGATTCATCGCGTGGGTGATCTGGGTCTTCATCCATATCTGGACGCTGATCGGCTTCCGCAACCGGCTCGCGGTGATGGCGCAGTGGATGTGGGCGTACCTCACCCACCAGCGCCCCGCCCGTCTGATCCGCGCGGATCATTCCTAATTCCAGGCCCTTGTGCGCGGCGCCGGTGATAGAAGTGCATCGCACGCGAGGAGGCGACATGGACTGGCGGCAGTACATTCATGCGGAACCGAAGATTCTGGTTCGCAAGCCCGTTGTGAAAGGCACGAGGCTCTCCGTGGAGTTTGATACTGCTGGCGAAGTCCGGTTGGGTGCTGATAGGCTGTTCTCCTCAACCATCACCACTCAGCAAAGGGGGTCGCCATGCTCCGCCCACAAGCTATTGGTCCTGTCCCGGACGAGACCGCCCGC
>JAABUS010000873.1_pt1 | contig 71568 bp, 81 predicted proteins | sample 5560161 | NCBI WGS metagenome assembly JAABUS01 (sample SAMN10711885, study PRJNA513376) | rock metagenome | isolation source: Antarctica rocks | place: Antarctica: Victoria Land, Trio Nunatak nord | collected 2016-01-04
CTCAAAGATTGATGTTGTCAGAATCGTGTCTAGATGAGTCAATCAGCGAAAGTCAGAATTGAATAGTGCTTGATCTTTAAAGATAGCTATAACTGAATATTAAGAATACAGAAGAAGATTGATACAAGAGCTTCTATTTATGTAATGTTCAGAGACTGCGCTAGACTCGAAAGAAATGTGTTTGTGACACGAGAAGAATGTGATGTAGATGAACAAGATGTTGGTGAAAGAAAAGAATGTTGAGAAAGAAAAAGAGTGTTGAGTCATATCTGAGTCATATCTGACTAGCTCGCTGATTAGCTCTAATCATTACGCAGAGAACTCGCTAGCGTTCACTGCGAATTGATTAGAGCTTCAGCCTTGTTCAGTCTTGATACGCTCGTAACAGATGTCTTGAGCAGAAGAGCAGATCATATGACAGATAAATCACAGGTAAATCAGACTATTCTGCAAGAGAACTCAGACAATTCAATTGTTTATAATAGACAAAACGCAGCTACTTTACAAATCAACAACAGAGATCTTGAGAAATGAGTAAAGCTAAAGCTAGCGAAGAACTCAGTCGCGCAAGATATTATAGAAAATATTGAGAACAACGTGAACTTTGAAATTATCAATGAAATACTAACATTTCAAGATCTGATCTATGTTTCAACAAGATGCAGACAAGAGATGATAGACAATCATCACAAATCAATGATACATGAACATCAGAATTCAGATAAGATCATTGAGAGAATATTTAGAATCTACTATTTTTCAAAGATGAGAAAACAGGTAGAAGATATTATTAGAAAGTGCGATGTGTGTATTCATACAAAACACAATCAACATAAACTCTATGAACTTTTGAAAAGTCTCAGCACATCAGATCATGCATGAAAAAGCATAGCTTTGAACTTTATAGTCAAGCTATCTAAGTTGAAGAAAAGAGTCATCGAAACAACGTATGACTTTATATTGATTATAACAGACAGATTAATCAAGTATGAATACTTCTTGTCATACAAGAAAGTGACATTCGCAGAAAATTTGACTTACACGTTTCTAAGAATGATTGTAGCAAATCATGAACTATCAGACGAGATAATTTCAAATAGAGACAAGCTCTTCACATCAAAATTCTGGAAATTCTTGATGAATCAATTAGAAATTCATCATAAGCTGTCAACAGCTTATCATTTGCAAACAGATGAACAAATGAAAAGAATGAATTAAACACTGAAACAGTATCTCAGATGCTATATAAACTATAGGCAGAACGATTGAGTACAGCTACTGTCAGTAGCACAGTTGACTTTTAATAGCGTAACAACGAAAGTAATCAGTGTGTCATCATTCTTTGCAAACTACGAGTTCAAGTCAGAAACTCTCAAGAAATCGTGTGAATTTGCACAATTAGCACAGAAAGCTACGCTACAGATAGAATAATTGCAGCTGCTACAGAAAGAATTACAGAAGAACATACAGTTTCTTAGCAAGTGCATGACTCTGTATGCAAACAAGAAAAGAGATAGAAAACCTACTCTTAAGAAGAGAAACAAAGCATATTTACTAAGACGAAATATCAAAACGAAAAGATCAAGTAACAAACTGAATCACACAAAGCTAGAATCTTATAAGATTCTAGAAATCAAAGAATCAATTAACTACAAGTTAGATCTGTCAACATCTATGAAAATACATTCAATATTTCATATCTGTCTTTTGAAGTCTGCAGACTCAAATACATTAATTCAAACAGAATCTTCAGAAATTGATTCAGAAAGTCAGAACATCGAATACGAAGTAGAAAATATACTGAATCAACAGAATATCAAAGATCAGTCTCATTGAATTAATCAAGTGAAAAGATTATGAACGTATCAAGAACACTTGAAAATCAAAGAGAAATCTCAAGAACTGTCAGATGCTTTTGTGACAGTTTCAGTTGAGAAATTCAGTCAGTCAAAGTCTGATGAAAGTTCAATCTGCTCGAAGAACATATCAAAGAAAAGATTGTTCAGCGATGATTCGCTAGTCTTTCTCTCATTCTTCTCAAGCTCGACGATGTTTCAAAACTTTCGTTCAATCATTATCTGTTTCTTGTTCTTCAGAAACATAAATTGATTTTGCAGACGAGTAGTTCTTGCGAAGATCTCTTGCATCTGTTTGTGAGCGTTCAGCAGCTCATCAAGAACGCGATCGCATTCTGCCTTTATTCTTTTTCACTTCATCATCGAGAAAGTAAGATTGCACTTGCGATTGAGATGCACACACTCGATGCAATGATTGAATTCATTGTCAACACGACATTTCTTTTGCAAGCGACTGCAGTGTTCACAGAAACGCATGACAGCACGCTCAGAACTCGTACGCTCAAGAAAATCTCTGCAACGCAAGGTAAAGTTTTTAATTGTGCAATGAGAAGACATGAAGAAAAAGTGATTTTCAAGACGAAAATCTTAGAAGAGAATCTAGTGTTAGAACACTTTTGCATGTAATTACATAACAAGCAATGATTAGATAATCATTGAGTAATCAGAATCTTGAGATGATCATTCTGATCGCTTGAATCAGAAATAATCACAGTGAGCATGATGAGCATGATGCTCACCTTGCTCATCTTGCTCAAGAATGATCAGAGTGATCATTCAGAGCAGAGATGACTTGACATGATTCTTCTATGTTTATATAACGATGATCATTTCCTTAGATAGAAGCTTTGTGCTCAACTCATGTAAGTAGTCAATACATATTATTGTCTCAGCTATTTTCAGATCTCAAGTCTAGTAATAGTGATTACTGTTTGATCTCTGTATATATCTTGTGTTGTTAAAGAAACAATTGTTACATTCAGCTGTTTGACTCGTAACTTAACTATCAGCTGCTTCTGCTTCTGCTTCAGCTGTCTGATTCATAGCTTAACTATCAGCTGCTTCTTCTTCTTTTGTCTAGAACTTGCTGTCAATGTCATTGATGTCAATGAAGTGAAGAGTTCAGAATCTAGACGTAGTAAATCATTGATCTCTTTATTTCACAGCTTTGTTTGTTGAGCTGAGATTACAACAGCTCACTTTCAAATAAAAGAAGATTTTGAAGTAAAGAGCTCAGAATCTAAACGTAGTAGAAAATTAATCTTCTTTTGTCATATCTTTGCTTGTTGATTCTCTCTTCTTTCATCAACAATCTCTTGATTCATGACTCTTGCAGTATCATAATTATTCTCAATTCAATTGATCTTTTTCTTCTTTCTTCTATTTAACTCAAGAAGTTTCTGATTAGTAACATTCTGAATAGTAGATTTCGTTATTGCTCATATTGCTGCTTTACTCATCTTTTGAAAAATCTGATCAGAAGTCGATTCTTCTATTGCTTGTTTAATAAGCTGCTGTACTTGAGAGATATTTGCAGATGTTAGAATGACTTTTAAATCTTTGTCAGAATCAATGTATGTGATTGTAGCTTTGAAAAACGTAGTTGAACATATGACAATGTTGTACTGCTGTGATTGCTTTAGTTTCTTAACAGAAGAAAAGTGCTGAAGTACTAAGATTGAGCAGAATAATAGAAGTTCTGTAGCTGTTTATGTTTTTCTAATATTCAGTGATGTAATTGTCTTATGTCAAATCAGTTAATAAAGCTTTAGAAATTTCGTTTTATTGATTAAGTAGCTGATCTTAAGTCAAGTAACTCGCTGAACATGAGTCTTGTACGCAGTAGCTAATGAAGCAAAGACTTCAACATCAAGTGATTGAAGCAGATGAGTAGTGTGAGTTGAAAGACACAGTAGAATGATTTTCTGACTGATGCAATAGTCAATCATCTGAGTAGTGATATGAGAAGCATGATCATCAATTAATAGCATTCAATATTCATCTTTCTGACAGATTTTAGTTTCTGAATCAAAGCATTTCTGTATTCAGACTAGATTCAATTCGTTGTTGATTCAGTCATTCTTGCTCAGAGCAATATAATCTTCTTTAAGTACTTCGTATCAGATCTTCTGCTGTAGTTTTTCTTTGAAGATAATTCACGACTTCAAGACTCTTTCATTCATAGATATACACTCAATCAATGAGACTCACTCTCGATTGTCACATTGAGTCATATAAGTCTTTTTATACTTGAAAATCATGACTTGAAGCTTAGTAATGACTCTCTGCATGAACTTCTTTTCATTCATGTTGTAGATATTTTCTATCTTTATTTCATGCTCTTTTTTTAAACTCTGAAAGAGATTGAATCAATCAGCTAAAATATCGTGATTCTGAGTCATAGCACGCTCTTTGTCAAGCGAAGAAATATATACTGTTTTGATTTGCGAATGACGTTTCAGAAACTTCTGAGATCAATTGACTTCAACTGACTTATCATCACTCTTTTTTATTAGTAGTTCTTTAGCTATTAAACGTACTTGCTTCACACAAGAAGATCAGTCTCAGGTCTGAAGACGTAGAATTCAGTCATGTATAGCTGCTTCTTCTTCAAGACTAAGTCTTTGAAATTGCTGATTGCATGCAGCAGCTGTCTTTCAACTATTGATTCAATTTCAAAGAGTACTACTTGATATTTCATATTGATGAGCGAGTTTTGCTTGAGAAGAATTTTCGTTGACTACTGAAGTCTCATTTCAACGAGCATGAGCAAGCATTATGCACTCTTTCTGTGAAAGTTCTATATCTTCAGAAGATATGAAGAATATAAAGAGAGTGAGAAAAATGACTGTCATCATTTTGCTAATATGTTGAAGAATTACACGTTGATAGCAATAAAATATGAAATGTGAATTTTTAACTTTATAGAGCTGTTTCACTGCTAGATTTAGCTCAGTGCTAGATGAATTCTTCTAGTAGAAGTATGCTCAACTCGATGCACGTTTTGATCTCATGCACATCTCACTTTACTACTTTCATCTTTCTTCAAAAATCAACTACAAATTTAATATGACTTCAATTAAAGCAGCTTTTGCAGATCTAGCTTTGCAAGACTCATTTAACTACACTGCGACTGCAAAGAAATTTAATATCAATCAAAGCACGCTGTCGTGATGACATAGAGATAAAACGATCTTCGTTAAGAAAAGCAAGCAAACGACGTCAATTCTTTCAAATCAACAAGAAAAAAAGCTTATTCACTATATAAACAAGCTTATCGAGCGTGATATATCTTCTCTCAATGCGATGATTCATGTTTTTGCGTACAATATATTTGAAAAACAGTCAGGCAAAAACTGATCTTATGAGTTCATTCGATGTCATTCAGATATACTGTAGTCAAAGTTTCTACAAGAAGCTGATCTAAAGCAAAAAAAAGTCAATAATGCATATCAATATCAGCTTTATTTTGATTTAGTAAGTGTCTTCATTACGTTTAATTTTATACTAATATGAAAATAGATAAAGCAAAAAATCGAAGAATATGAGATTCTTTCTTCAAACACATATAATATGAATGAAAAGAGCTTTCTACTTGAACTGCTTTAAAAGACTCGAAGAGTCTTTAGTTTAAAGCATCTAGACAGTAACAAATTGCTGAGTGCTGATCAAGATGATAATAGAGAATGAATCATTTTGATTGCAATCATTTACATGAATATGACTGATATATCTTCTTCAATCATTTATCAGATGATATCAGGCAATATTCAGAATAGCTGACTTACTGAATATGATTTCAAAAAGCAATTCTGCTTCTTTGCTTTCTCTGTTACTGACTGAACTAATGATGAATTGATTTACTCTTGACTCACTATTGTATTTGATCAAAATACAAGGTCAAAAGTCAGAAATTCACACGATTATTATCTTCTATTTGTTGATGAACATAACAGTCATATCAACATGAAGTTTCTTGACTGATGTGAGCAGAACAAGATGCTCATGACTTTATATTCTTCTCATTCTACTCATCATCTTCAATCTCTGAATGTCAGCTTATTCAATTCTTTGATCAATTACTACTTTCAAAATCTGAACAACTAAATCTTTAAAAATCAAGAACTTTCTTGAATATTAAAAAGAGACTTCTTTGATCTATTTTGATCTTCATATCAAGCTGCTTTCACGTCTGTCAACATAAAAAGTGAATGAAAAAAGACAGAATTGCTGTCTTTCAATTCGTCTTATATCATAAAGCAGATTAAATCGAACGTTAGATCTGATTCAAGTCATTCTTCTTCTTCAGCATTGTCTGAAGCTGATTGAAGAATGATTCAACAATTAATGAAGTCAGTTGTAAGAAAAGTAATTGATTTGAAAGCTCGTAGATTGAACAATACAATGAAAAGACTTACTACAGATGTTGCTCTTCTGAAAGCAGAAAATGAAGATCTTCAACAAACAGTACGTATAAAGAGAAGTTGCAGACGACGTGACAAGTTTTTATTTGATGATCTAGAGATTAATGATAAGACAAAGAAGATGTTTTTTAGTTCTAATAAGATTCAGATGACTTGTAATCATCAAATTCAAAGAATTGAAGAGAAACAGCAAACTGCTATTCAAAAGACGAATGAAAAGAAACAAAAAAAGCTTAGAAAGCTAGAGAAACAGCGTTTAATAGCTGAAAGAAAGATGAAACAGAAAAAAAAAAGACGAAGTGAGAGAAGAAAGCGAAGCGAAAAAAGAAGCTATGAGCGAAGAAATTGAAGTGACGACGTCTAGTTCAGAAGCAAAAGCTGAAGACTAAAGAGCTTCAGAAAGAGCAAAAGAAGAAGTCTAAAGAGATGAAAGTACAGCAATTCACTAATTTTGTTTCTATTGAGCAGATGAAAAGAGAATCAAGTCAAATCAGATCTACGCAAGCTAAAAGACAAAACAAAGCTTCTAAGCGATTTGATGATTGATTCTATAGCTTGAAAACTTCATATACATATCAACAATCAATCATATCAATTGCAATTTGATTTTATGAATGATGATTGAATAATGATAAAAATAGTATGAGTGACTAATTGAGTTTAGAATGTGCACGAAATCGAAACATGCATGAGCTCAAACATACTTCTATTTAAAGTCAAATCTTGACAGTTAAAGAATTCAGACTTGAATTCACTGTAGATTTGAGCGAACGTTTTTCGTAACTTGAACGAGTGTTTCTCATTAGCTTAAGCAAAAGAAACTGTTGAATAAAAAGATCATCAAAGCTTGAATCAATGATCTGAACTTTCATAATCTTGTTGAGTTCAAGAGATTTATCTTTCTAATATCTGTCAGATTTGATGAAAATTTTGTTCAAGACTCAACTTTGATCTTTTGTACTTTGTTAATTTGAACGTTTTAGAATTGATCAAATCATTAATCATAGATATTGTCAGCAGATTGAGTTAGCTAGTGATTTCAATGATCGCGTTCATGCAAGTTATGTTTACATTCTCATCAACTTCTTCAACTTTAATCTTGATTATGCTGCTCTTGACGTTTATCTTCTGATGTGTTACAGCTGATCTTTTTTCTCGCTTTGAATCTGTCAAACGAGAATTGAATAAAGTAAGAATCGAAGTAAAAATTAGATTTTTCGTAACTTTAAACTGATTGATTATCTCAAGCAGATCATAGAAAGATAAATAGAGAAGTTCAGAGCGAAATTTGTTCAATCGCAGAATATTGAATGAAAACTTCACTTGATGCTTGCTGTCTGATTTGTCTCTTTTCTTCAATAATAATTTAAGTGAGTGATTTAAGAATTATAGAATTGAGACTAAATTTTTAAAGAAATGAAGTATAATCATTCAGATCTGAGAACAAAGCTTCTGTTGACAGAATAGTAAGATGTGTATATATATATATATACAAAAGAGAAGAGAAGAGCGAACGAAGTTGAAGTGAGTGAAGAGTGTATGTGTGAAAAGAAAGAAAGAGAGAAAGAGATGAAGAATGAATACAGACTTTTTATCAATGAGATGAACATTCACGAACGAATGCTTGAAAATCTTTAAGTGATGAAGATCTTATTCACGCATGCAATTTTCTATTCATTGATAACGAATTTAATTCTGTCATTTTGATGATAGAATAGACTGAAATTGAGATGTATAAATTGAGTATTTCATGAATAATATCATTCTTCAACTCATCTCAAGAAATATTATCAAGTTCTACAAAATATCAAGTTCTAGATTCAAGTCTCTGAAAATTAATGATTTTCTTTCTGTTTTCTCAAGCGTTAATGAATAAATTGTTTTCTTGCTGTTTTCTTGCTGTTTTCTTTCTGATTCTTTCTTATTTTTTTCTGTAGTGATCAAGAAATGATCATGAATTAGATGAGAAATGAATATCATGAGACTGCTTATGACATTCTCATGAGCAATTAGTAGAGAGCAGAGATCGAAATCTGAATCAATGATAAAAGAGTTGAAAGTGTTTCTCAAGTGTACATACAGATGTCGTTTCAACTTGTAGATAAAGATCATGAAGACACACATTTTACAGTATCTTTTTACAAGTACAATCATTGCATGTATTCATTGTTTACTTTCTCTGTTGCTTTTACAGCTTTCTATATGACATCTGTACTCTATTTCTCAGCAATGTGACTTAACAAAACATAATCTTTAATCATTACAAGATCAATTATCATCTTTGATCAACAGCTAGATCAACTTTGATAGCAGCTTGATCAGATGAGATATGAATGCTTCATAACTTGTGTTATCATCGACTCATCAAATTCAAATAAATGCTTATATGCTTAGTCATTAATGAGATTCTTCTACAAGCATTGTAAATCATGAAGATGATCAATCTTGTGATGATTAAAGAGATACAACTTATCTTCAGATCTACAGCTAAATCTATAATGATAAAAGCTTAATCATTATGAGTACAAGAACTAATGTTTTAAGTATTAAGCTCAACTTATTAAGTCAGTCAGAAAAAAACTGTAACTTCTTTTCAATGTATTTACTATCTACTATCTATTTCTGACAGAGCAAGAACATGCAAAGTTGTAAACTCTGAAAGTCATTAAAGATCTTATGATTGATATGTTTTTCACAGCATGAGTTGAGCAGATCAGATCTTGATGATTTAATCTATAAAAGTATTAAATCTGAGTCAGATCTGAGCAAAATGTTGATGATTTAATCTGTGAAAGTATTAAATCTGAGTCAAATCTGAGTAAGATTTAAGCAAGATGTTAATGATTTGATCTATGAAAGTATTAAATCTGAGTCAGATCTGAGTCAAATCTGAGCAAGATGTTGATGATTCAATCTGTGAAAGTATCAAATCTAAGTCAAATCTGACTCAGATTTGAACAAGATGTTAATGATTTAATTTATGAAAGTATTAAATCTGAGTCAGATTTGAGTCAGATTTAAGCAAGATGTTGATGATTTAATCTATGAAAGTATTAAATCTGAGTCAGATTTAAGTCAGATCTGAGCAAGATGTTGATGATTTGATTTATGAAAGTATTAAATCTGAGCAAGATTTGATTTTTTAAGAACGTGACTTAGCTGATCAATTTTTGCGCTTTTTGCACATCTTACACTTCTCTTGACGTTTTTGCTTCTCTCACTCATTGATGATTTGCTTGTCGCTTGTCATGAAGTTCAAATCATAAACTGTGTTATATTGATTTCAATTGATGAAATTATTAACATAAAATTTGATGCACATCTGATTTGCAAATACAAGATGTACACTGCGAATTATATGCAAGAGATTGTAAAAGCAACAAAAGTTTAAAAGTCTTGAATTTTAAGATGTATTTGATGAAAAGTTCTTCACTTCATGCATGTCATGCATTGAATATGTAACTTTTCTGTTTATTCAGCGCTTTAGTTCAAATAGCGTCTCTGTGTATCTTTATGATCATTTCTTGAAATTGAGTTGTTGATGATCAAGCATGATGATAATAATCTGTACTTGTTCTACACATCTTTTATTGCTCTTTATTGACTCATTGTTTTAATAATCTTTCTTCAATTCAGATTTCTGTATTCATACATTGTCTCTTCATCATAAGATTTCTTCACATCAGCTGAGAGTATCATTCTTCTTGATGATAATATTTACAGATTTCTCAATCTTTTTCTCTTCATTGTATCTTTCAACAATCAAGAAGAACATGAAGAATTGCAGTTTTGTTGATTAAGACTCGCTGTTGAAGAAATCACAGTTGATTGATGTCACTGAAATCTGCATACAATTAACAACAGTCTTGCTGAAATGTAAATAATTTGCAGCTTTGCTTCTTGTCTCTAGTGCAACAGCTTTTTCTTTCACACTTGAGATGTTCGAAGTCTCGTTGACAGCTTTCTTCATGCTAAGAAACTGCAAAGCTTCGTTGTAAATGACTTTGTTCATGATGTTCAATGTTTCTTTCTCTCTTAATATTCGCTGCATCTTCTTCAGTTTCTGACGCAGTCAATGCAATTCATTCTCGATCAGATTGTTCTTGATTCTAGAAATTCTTTGATACTTTTGCTCTTGAATTATTAAGCACTTGTCAAGATGTTATGTAAGTGAATTGTAATTCTTCACTTCAAATTCACATGCAATGCATTTGTAAGACATTGAGTTCAAGTTCTTTGAGTTTCTGTGATCTTAAGTACGATAAAAGCAAAGATCTAATAATCATTGAGCAAAAACTAATGCATTGATTTCAAACATGCTTAGTCATATGTGCTTAAAAGTGCTGTGATGAAAATCTCTGTTATTGAATTACATATCTAGAAAGATCAAAATCATCTTCATGCTGCTGCTTAAATCACATCTTAAATCGATGTCTCATTCTTTCAATTATCATTATTTGCGCTATTTGCATTTTCTGACATTATTGTCTCATTCTTGACTGTTCAAAAGATATTTACTGAAAAGTCAGTTTTCTTCTTGCACTTCTCTGTTACAATTCTTTCAAAATCAATTTTCAAAAAGATAACATAATAGTAAACTTTGTTAAAGTTGCTTTGTTGATGTGCACGCTTTGAAACTTGCTTCGCTAATTTGAGTTTTTGAGTAAACTTGCAGAGAATGATAAGTTCAACACGCTGAAGATTCACACTTTCACTCATAATATCTGCAAGATCAATGAGAATGTTTGATTGATCATTCTGCTTAAAATCTTCTGCGAAATCTTTCTCTAGCATGAAAGTGAATCGAGCTAATACTCTTTACTTGATCTCATCATGAAACATTCTTGATATGCAATTAATTGTAGAATGTTCTTGAATAAACTATATCATGAAAGTTAATGTCTGATACAAAGAAAATGAGATGATTACTGAAAAAGAAGCACAACATCTGATATTTAAAGCAGAAAAACTCAGAGTGATGATACACTTACTCATTTCATGATCAAAGTCATCTCAAGAAAGAACAACATAATTAGAGTCAATTTGTCAATAAGTTCAAAACTCAGCAGAATTTGCACAATTGCTTGAAGCTTAAAACAATTTTGAACAAGTTCTTGATAAACGTTGATTAAAGAGAATGTTGACAGCATTTAATCAATGATTTGATTCATGCAAGCTGTTTGAACATCATTGTTCATGAAATGCATATCTAGTTTCTTGTTGTCTATAAAAAGTCATGACAAATCATTACACATTCAAAGCATTCTAGCTTTATTAATAATCTTGATAGTCTTCATTTTCATAGATTTCTCATTCTTCTTCTGAAGTCTAGAATTCTCATCTCATTGCATCTGTAAGTGTTTAAGATCTGTCAAAGCTTGACTCTTTTACTGTTGAATCTGTGCTTGATATTGTTCAGTGTACTCTGTGAGAAATTGACATGTAGCTGTTCTTGATATCAGAGCATTTAGTTTCAACAAATGATCATTGAATCAACGACTTTCTTCATGATGATGAATTAATGCATTGAGCAAAGCTGTCGCGAAGCAATCAACAGCGCTGCGCGCTTCTTGAATTGTTTGATTCAACTCACTATCTTTCTCTTTGACAATGAGCTTGATGAATTCTTTTAAACGCATGAAATGAAGATCAAAGAGACGATGATTTGAATTATTTCATGCAGATAACGAAGCAATATCAAGAGCATTAATGATATCTGAAGAGTCAACACTAATCAGCGTGCTTGACATTGACACAAGTCAGAAGCGTTGTGAAGATCTTTCATCTTTCATCTGTCTTAAGTCTTTTCAAGAGCTCACTTGCATGTTTTTGACATTGTGACTTTCGTCAACATAAGCGAAGTCAATGTGCATAGTACTCATTACAATCTCTTTCTTCATTGTCGTTTTTCTCTTCATTGATTTTTCAACGTGAATGCTTGTAAATTTCTTAGAAATTCATGTGTGATAAATCTCTCAGATTGACACAATTCAAATGAAAGTACTTTCTTTTGAAGATTGTTTATAATGAGTTTCTAGCAGCGAATTTCAACTCATTGATTATTTGAGATTAGAATTCATCAGAGTTTGAAGCTGATTCTTTACATTTCATAAGTTTACATTGTTGAATGATAAGAATTTGTGTAGTGACAGAACTTTGATGTCAAGAGCTTTTAAATCAATATACTTATTGATCATTGCAAATCACTCATCAATGTTGAAGATCAACTTTATAAAGACGCTGAGTTCATTAATAGATTGATTATGATGTAGTTTGCATTCAGACTTGCATGAACATTGAGCGAATCACTTTCGATCGATTTTAGATAACAAACAAACAGAGTCACTGAGTATGTCTTGAAGACAATGACGTGAGATATTCAATTCTTTCTTTCATTCTTTTCAAATCTCTCTTCACTTCAGTCAAAGTTGCATGCAAAACATGATGATAGCGAGCGCTTCAATGATTTACGATTGAACAACATTAGCTATTTAAGCGACATTAAGAATGAGTGACTGTATCTTGCTTAATCTCATTTCATCTTCGATTAATTCTTCATACAAATCATCAGCATCATTGTTTATGCAAGCAACGATCAAGACTAAATGCAATTGTCAATGAAATATTAACAAGAGAAGATTAAGCAACATTCATTTAATGAAATCTTTGATGAATTTAGAAGATATGAATATCAGATGAGTTGATTGAGCTCATGATTTTTCTTTGAAATGCTCACAAAGCTGATTATTCTGAGTAGCTAGTACTCTGAGAAAAAGATGAGTTATATCATTCATGTAAAAGAGCAAAAGACTAATCATTGATCTTAATTCTCTTCATCATTATCTTCATCATTATCACTTCTCTTCAACTGATCACTTGAATCATCAATGAAAGAAGATGATGCTGTCACAATCATCACATCTGTCTCTGTAATTGAATCTCTTGAATCATTTGCATTCATGTGCTTCAAGATGTTTATGCTTGAAACAGACTCATCATGAAAAAAGATATTATCTGTAAAGCTTTTAAACTGAGTTCACTTTTGCATAACTCTGCTATTGAAAGAATTTGATTCTGAATCTTTTGCACTATTGATTCGCGTATGCTTCGATTCATCTGAACAAAGAACTCAGTGAAAAGTGATAGAAAAAGCGAACACAATGTCGTATGCTAATCTTTGATATTTGCAGAGTGTATTAATAGTTTTGCATGATGATAACTGAATAAGAAAATCATTGATATCATGATGCTTGAAAGTTGATTAACAGAAGAGAGAGTTATCGTCGTCATTGTCTCAAGATTAGAAAAAAGCAGAAGAGACTTTGAGTTGATATATTAAGCTCATTCTAACTTCAAACATTAATCTTGAGAAAATTTTGTGAATGATTTCGCTGTGCAATGATTGCATTGCGCAGATTTTAATTCGAAGCAATGTTGATAATACTTTGAGAAACTTCATAGAAAATGCGATGTTTATCATCATCGAGAAAGATATTACTTGTCTTAATTGACTGAAGAAATGAGATGAAGATGATGTCTTGAAGCTTGAAAGATGAGTCAGATGTCACACTGAACAGTTGCTCAACGAGTACTATGTATGACATGAATCATATGTTAAGTCAAGATGAAAAGATTGAAAACTCAAAGTGTTTAAGACTTAATGAAGAATAATATGATAACACTGTTGATTTTACAGATAACTCAGAGTCAAAGAGACTTGAGTGAGATTGAGATAATAATGCTGATGATTGTACAGAAGATTCAGAGTAGAAGAGACTTGATGAAGATTAATGTGAAGACGCTGATGATCATGACAAAGATAAAAAGACGAAGGCGAGCATGATGAGTGTTGAAGAAAGCTTTTCAAAGATTAGCTGAATGATTTCAAATTTTCGTTGCTTTGCAGAACTTTTCTCTTACTCGTACTCTTTTATCAGCATCGCTCATGTATGTGACAGCTTTCTGACATAAACGTTGCTCAAAGATAGAAAATTTTATAATCTCGATCTCATTTGCAAATTCTGATTGAAGTTATTCAATCATCTTCTCTCATTTGAATCTCAAAAGTTTGCAAGAATTCAATTCATTCTTGAATGCTTTCAAAAAAAGATTGTGTTTCTTCAGCAATGCAATCATTTTGTTAAAAAAACATTTGATGATGTTTTCTTATAATGAGTACGCTGACTTTACATACTTTTGACTTCAAGATTTAAGATCGACGTTATAATCAAAGTTGAACTGTGAAGTTTGAAAAATCATATTATTTAAGCTACGTGATGAGTAGAAGAACAATCTAGAATGAGACAAGTAATTAGAAACTGATGAGTGATATGAAATGAGATAAAATGACGAATGTGAAGTGAGAGTTAACTTTAATTTTGTTTGCACAAAATGCATTTGTATATAAAGAAAATTTATTGACTAAAAGTTGATAATGTGCAGTCACATGATTTAAAACAGAATATTTAATACTTTCACAAATTACATCATTAATATTTGACTCAGATCTTGCTCAGATTTGATACTTTAACAGATTAAATTATCAACATTTAACTTAAATATCTTGCTCAGATCTTGCTCAGATTTGATACTTTCACAGATCAAATCATCAACATCTTGCTTAAATCTGAGTCAGATTTTGCTCAAATCTTGCTCAGATTTGATACTTTCACAAATCACATCGTCAACATCTGATTCAGATCTCACTCAAATTTGATACTTCAACAGATCAAATCATCAACATCTGACTCAGATATCTTGCTCAGATTTTGCTCAGATTTAATATTCTCACAAATCAAATCATCAACATTTAACTCAGATATTTTGCTCAGATCTTGCTCAGATTTAATAATTTTACAGATCAAATCATTAACATCTTGCTCAGATCTGACTCAGATTTAATACTTTCATAGATTAAATCATCAACATCTTGCTTGAATCTGAGTCAGATCTCACTCAGATTTGATACTTTCACAGATTAAATCATCAAGATTTAGCTCAAATCTGAGCTAAATATCTGAGCAAGATCTGAGTAAGAAGATTCTCAAGTCAACAAGTATTGACAAAGCATATAGATTTAAACAAGATCTGAGCAAGATATCTGAGCAAGATCTGAGCAAAATCTGAGCAAGAAGATTCTCAAGTCAACAAGTATTGACAAAGCAAATAAATATGAGCAAGATCTGAGCAAGAAGAGCTGAGTGAAATATGAGCAAGATTTGAACAAGAAGATTGCAACAAATGTTGATAAAGCAAGAAGATCTAGACAATAACTTAATCAAGAACTTAATGATAAACAAAATTTAAACAAAAGAGTGTAAATGAGATTCAAGTAATTGAACAGAAGTAAGATTAAAGTAAGAAGAATTAGTCAAGATTTATGTAAGAACAGAAGCTTTCAACATATAATAAACAAATCAATGAGTCACGACTGCTTCAAGTTACAAACATGTGTATTCTGCTTCATGTCATCAATAATTATCATGTTGCTCATACTCACTGTGTTGCATCATTTGTAATCATGATGTCACTTGTACATGTATTTTGCTCTCTGTATTCTGCTGCTTGTCAGTCATACTTACGCTGCAGTCAAATTAATGTATTCTATTTCATGTTATTTGTAATCATTGTGTTGTCTGTAGTCACTGTGTTGTTTGTAATTATAAGATTACATCATCTTAATCATGATGTTACTCATATGTATATTCTGCTTTTTATGTTTTGCTTCTTATGCTTCTTGTATTTTGCTTCTTGTATTCTGCTGCTTATTAATCATATCAATGTATTCTGTTCTATGTTATCTGTAATCATTAAGTTGTCTGTAATCATCATGTTGTCTGTAGTCATAAGATTGCATCATCTTAGTCATGATGTCACTCATATGTATATTTTACTTCTTGTATTCTGCTTCTTGTGTTTTGCTTCTTATGTTCTACTTCTTATATTCTGCTTCTTGTATTTTACTTCTTGTATTTTGCTTCTTATGTTTTGCTTCTTGCATTCTGCTTCTTATGTTCTACTTCTTGTATTCTGCTTCTTGTATTTTACTTCTTGTGTTCTGCTTCTTGTATTCTGCTTCATATTCACGCTGTAGTCATACTGATATGTGTATTCTGCTCTGAGTCACTCATAGTCACTGTGTTATCTGTACTCACAGTGTTGTGTCGCTCGTAGTCATGATGTCTTATCACTCATTTCATGCTTTCGCTCATATTCAATGTGTCACTCAATACTATCATAGAACAATGCATTTACACAGTGTAAATTGATCTAAAGATTGTATTACAATGTACATTATTAACTACGAACATCAGATTATTTAACATCTATGAGATGAGTTTTGAATTTTAAGATTAGTTCACAACTTCGCTTATCTGACGTTCACATTTGAGATTTGAGTTATTTCAGTTTGCACAATATGATCTGTCATAACTTATGCGTCGATCAGAAAATCTTCTCTTGAACGAAGAAAATAGTCATTGAGAACATCAGTGACAGATTGTGCTAAAATCAAAAAATCTAAAAATTCAAGTCTTAATCAATATTCTCAATGATAGTGACTCTGAAGCACTTGAATCAAGTGACTTAAAGAACGAATCAGTGATTTTTGAGCAGTCTGAATCATCAGAGAAAATGTTTATGAATGAGCTAGAAGAACAACTCTTCGCAGTCTATTTCAATGATGAATGAGTACAAATCATGATAACTGCATTAAGAAATGATCAACGAAAGTTTAAAGAATTTTCATTAGTGAAATTTATGCTGCAAAGTGATTGAGTTTACTATAAAGATAAACTATTGATATTTGAAGATGAGAAACTGCAACTACGTCTGCTTCAGTTAAGTCATGACACGTTTATTGCAAATCATTCAGAAAGAGTCAAGATCTACGAAATACTCAGTTGTCATTATTACTGATTTGAAATGATCAAGACAGTAACTCACTTTGTATGCAATTGTTATCTATGCTCTCGAGTGAAGATCTTTAGAGAAAAATATCAGAGAGCTTTAAAGTCTCTTGATGTATTTAATCATTGCTGAAAAGACATAGTCATAAATTTCATCATGACAGTATCTGAAAGTAAGAATCTGAATGAAAATTCAACAATCAATATTCTGATAGTCGTGAACAAACTATCTAAACAAGTGCATTATGAGTTTATGAGTGAAATTACAGCTTTAGATACAGCTTGAGTCTTTTATCATGCAATATGAAAACATCATGAATTATCTGATTCAATCATCTTGAATCATGAAACTCAGTTTATCAGTCACTTTTGAGATGAATTTTGTACTTGATTGAAGATTCAAGCTCGATTGTCAACTACGTTTCACTCAGAAATGAATGATTAAATCAAGAACATCAACGACATTTTGAAACAATATCTTTGAGTCTTCGTGTTCTTTATGCAGAACGACTGAGTTGCATGACTGTCATCAGCTGAATTTGTCATCAACAATCACTTCTTTAAAAGCACTCAGTGCACGTTGTTTCTAACTAACTTCGAACAGCATTCTTGAATGAGATTGAAATCAAAGAAAACTCAGAAGAATGTTATTGAACATTCAAAATGAATACATGTTGATCTGTTTATTCAGAAAATGAATTGAATCAATGAAATTCTGCAAGAACAAATGATCTTAGCTTAAGCATATCAGAAACAATTCGCTAATGTTCATTAACAACACATTTTCAAGTATGCAATTAATGATATGATTTGATTAAATACTTGCAATTTGATGATTCATTAACTCAGCAAGAAGTTATCTAATAAATTTCAGATTAAAATGATGATGAAGATGAAGTAAGATTAATGATGCTTAAGCTGCTGAAGCTTTTCATTAATGTCAAAGAATGCTTAAACTCATTGATGAAAGATGAATGATTGAATTTCATCAAGATTTTGTCAGAAGAAAATGATGACTTAAGTGAAATAATTGACATTACGCTTCAGATAGTTAATTAACGAGAAATCTTTCATCAAAGAACATTCTTTCTTTTGATAAAAGAGATTGTAATAGTCAACAAAGTTACTTATGTTTTGCTTTAAAGTTTTGCAAAGATATAAATGAGCATTTTCTGTCTCAAAAGAGTTGTTGCAGTAATGACATAATTTATGTTGTCAATCTGCAAAGATGAAAATGATACAAAGATCATTGATTCAATATTGATTCATTAGATTGTGAGTTTTCTTATCTATGATGAATCATAACTCAACATAAATGATCTTGACTTGATGAAAGAAATAATGATCATCATTCATGTTCATGCGTTGTATCAGACTCTGCTTTCATGCATTCAATCAATCTTTGTTCTTCTTATACTCAGATATGTTGAGAAGCTTCTTGAATCTAAAAGCAATGAAGACAGCAACAGAATTTGCAGAAAGATAAATGACAAGAAAAGATTGATTGTTTAAAATTTATGCAATAATTTGAGCTATTGTTGCAAAAGACTGAGAATTCAATTTTATATAAATTGAAGAATTGAAAATGATGAATAAGAATGAGATGATAACATCATGTTGTTGAACTTGATTTTGAAACTTTTGCATTACATGAAAGATTTCAACTGAAATTTTAATCATACTTTAAGCAAACTGTTTGACAGTACGCTCATCATTGATTGAAAGATTGTAAGATGACTTTATTTAAGCGAAAGAATAACTAGACGAGATTTCAATGTATGAAAACGTTGCAAAAAGTGTAGATCTTTCATAATGTTAAAGATTAAGCTAAATTAAAAATACTATCAATATAAAAGACTGATATTATTATTATTACTTTGATAGAATTTAAATACAAAACAATACATCAAATAATGTATAAAATGAAAGACAAAGAATGAAAGAAAAGAATGAGAACTCAACTTTTATATACATGAATCAAGCAAAATCAAGACTAAACAATAGTTTTATTAATTTAAAATTGCAAAAGTTCATGCACATGACTGAAATAATTGAAACAGAATTGCTGAAACTAGATTAAGATGACAATGATTAGATTGATGACTTGATTCATTGAACTAGTTTAATGAATCAAGATTATTTAAGATATCAATGATTTATGTTTTAAATTAAGTTAATAATCTGACATTATGACAAATTATGAGCAAACACTTGATGAATATCATCTCATCAACTCTGTCATTGAAGAATCACATATACTGTCATGTGTAATATCTTAATGTCAATGTCAAGAACTTTAAGTTCAATCTTCATCATCTTGACTCAGTTTAAATCTTGTTTAGATTTGACTCAGACATTTTTTTTAAATTTGACTCAGATGTGACTTAAATGTATTTTAGTCTCATCTGTGCATCATCATATTAAACTGCATTTCGTCTTTCTTTTACTCAAATCTAACTCAGATCTTGTTTAGATTTGACTCAAATATCTTGTTTAAATTTGATTTAAATGTGATTTAAATGTATTTCAATTTCTGTGCATCATCATGTTAAAATGCATCTCATCTCATCTTACTCTTCAGACATCTTGCTCAGATCTGACTCAGATGTGACTCAGATTTATTCTAGTTTCATTTATGTTTTATCATATTAAAATGCATTCACATCAATTCTTGTCTCATTTTAATCTTTATTTTCAATTCTTTCTCATTTCATCTTGTTTCTTTTTATTGTTTTGCAGAAGCTCAGTCTTGAAGAGAGAAGTTACTATCATGTTGTCAGATTATTAATTCAATTTAAAACATAAATCATTAATATTTTAAATAATTTTAATTCGTTGAACTAGTTCAATGAATCAAGTCATCAATTTAATCATCATCATCTTAATCTAGTTTCAGCAATTTTGTTTTGATCATCTCAGTTATATGCATGAACTTTTGCAATCTTAAGTCAATAAAACTACTGTTTAGTCATGATTTTGCTCAATTCATGTATATAAAAGTTGAGTTTTCATTCTTTTCTTTCACTTTTTATCTTTCATTTTATACATTATCTGATGTATTGTCTTGTATTTAGATTCTATCAAAGTAATAATAATAATATCAGTCTTTTATATTGATAGTATCTTTAGTTTAACTCAGTCTCTGATAACTATTAATATTCATCAATGATTTACAAATAAACTCTTGAAAAGTAAATGTGATTCAAAGTTGAGAAGTGTTTCAATCATTAATTCATGTATAGATTTTCATTGACTTTTGCAATTTCTATTAATGATTCATAAAAAACTTCTTGAAGATTACTCAATTTATGATAAAGCTGATTCAAAAAAATCATTCATTTAAATGAACAGAGATTTGTCAAATGATCTTTGAGAAACTGAAGTAATAAATAATGACAGTCTTCATACTGAAGCATTTTGATTCAATCAAAGAAGTTATTCTGAAAACAAACTTCTTGAACTATATCAATGATGAAGTATTATTTCAATATGATAATAATGTCAGAACTCAGATCTATGAAAGTTAAAGCTTTTCAGAAAATAAAGAACAGACATGAGAATTATTCTTCAATGTTATCATTGATTTCTCAAATAAGAATCTGAGTCTATAAAAATCTTTATCATTGATTCTCAGAGTTTCTGAATCTATCAAGAATTCAAGTCACATACAATCTTTAACATTTCATTGATGATAAAAGTTTAAGTCACATACAATCTTCAAGAAACTTCACATGAGTTGCATGTAATTTCACTTGTCTTATCAACGATGCTTGAACTTAGCTCTCTGAGTATATAAAGAAGAGTTCACTTTTATATTTCATAGTCTAGTGTTAATTTTTTATATGAATAAATATTACTAAGCTATTATCAAATTTGATCATATTATCTACGCGCATATTCTTTAGTGTGATTGCACATTTCTTGAGCTACTTATAATTTTAACACTCTACTTTATTGCAGAAACAATAGTTCATACAATTAAAAAAAAATCATTGACTTGAACAGTAATTCTTTGAATATGACACTTAATCTTCATAACGAATCTTAATTTCTTCTCATTCTTGAAACTTCTGCATTTCTGACTCAAACGATCATCATCACTAATGTCGTAGACATATTCTTCAAGCATCATGATCAAGATACAATTCTTCTTGATGTTATTATTTCATTTTTTGAAAGCAATATTTGTATGTCTTTTGAGAGCATTGTCTCATCTACTTTCATCATTTTCACAAAGTTCATACTCATTCTGCTTAATCAAATTTCTTGCAACAATAAAGAGAAGTTTCAATTGAACTTGATAAAGAATCTTGCACAGCATTAAACAATCATCATCAACATCATGATTTTATCAACTTAATCATTTATTAATTTTGCAAGCGTTAATTTGAAGAATTTATTAAAGACTTATTGTCATGCAGTGTTGAATGAAGACATCAGAAATGCTCATGTTGATGTAGAAAGAAAAGAAAGATAATGCATGTTACTTCAGACAAGAATGAAAGTTGTTGAGCATGAATTTTCATTCATCACTTTCAACGAAATTTAAAGCATTATCAACGATGTGAAGATCTTGCAAAGACAACAGAATTATTTAAAGATGTGTACTCAATGTGAAATGTTATTCATTAAAAACATCATTCTGTTAAAAGATTTGAATCAAGCGTCTTGCACATTGAACTTTGATTACTTTTTAACATGACAAAGTCGTGCATCTGATTATCTTGAATTGAAGTTTTGCAAAAGAATTATTGCTAAAGTTATAAAGAGTTTTTTTATTAATGATGATTCTTCTAAAAAGAGAATGATCATCTTTAAAATCATTCTTTTGAATAAGTTTTTAAAAGAGAAGAAGTTCAAGTTCATTGTTAACAAGAATTTGAAGTTGTTTCTCAAAAAACTAAAGTTAAACTTCATCAAAATGAACTACATCAAAGATGATGACAAGCTTAATTATGTAATAAAATATGTAAAGATTACAACAATGCACTATCTTCAACAAATTAAAAAGATTGTTGAGAAGAAAGATTGTAGAATCACATGAGCAAAGTTTCTCAAGACTTCTCAGCAATGCTTACTTGACGTGAAATCACTTCAGAATTAAACAAATGATCTATGAAATATTATTATAAAAAGAAGTGATCAAACATGCATGTTATTCTTTCTGAAACTCAACAAGACACATTTTCAAAATCATGTTGAAATCATGAAGTTTAAGAAAGTGCTATTGTTCAGATTTCTGAATAAGTTACTTTTCTTGAACAAGATCAAGCTAATCATATTAACTTTCGCTTAATGAAGTAAAATGTTCTGTCAAGAATTGATGAAATACATTGACATGCAATACACTTTAAACTATGCTCAGCAGAGTTAATAGTTGAAAATGAATTTATTTCTTAAGAATCAATCACACAAGAAGAACTTGCAAAGTTCTTCACAGAAAATCAATAGTTGAGAAAAAGAAGAATACTTTGATGATTAACAAAAGCAATGAGAATTAAAACTGAGAAAAACAGTCTTTTGAAAGAAAAAATATTGCAGAATCAATGAGAAAGTGTGCATCAGATGCAAATCTAGAAATTACGTAAAATTGAATTATTCAAACTCATGATTCATCTTTTCAGAAACTTTTTTCTCAGAAACTTCTTCTGCTTTTAACAACATTCTCATTGTTGACATCTTGAAAAAAGACTTAACTTGATAAATTTCTCTCATTTATCAATCGCTCAAGAGAAGAGAGCAACTAAAGAGTACAAAACTTAATGAGTCAATTTGATCAATTAACTGTTTGTCAAACTGAATGCATTGACAATGTCAAAAAACTTGAACTCAGTTACAACATCATTCATTCTCATAGTCAAGATCAAGTTAAAATGTTTTGATCTTTTTGAAATTTAAATCATGATGAAGATTGAATGTATATTAAACGTGAATCATCACAGTCTTGTGAAATGTTTAAATAAGATTGAGAATATTCATTCTTAAAAGTTCATGAGAATTTTCTTTAATGATAAATTAATGCAATTACATGAAACAATACTGCTTGATCTGAACATTCAGAACTTTGATGAAAGTAATTTATGCATCTTGAAAATCTTTATTATTGTCAAATATGCTTCAGAGAATCTCATGTTAAATCTTTCATTCTTTGAAAAGCACAATTTTATTCATGAGTTTATTCATCAACACTTATGCTGAAGAATCTTGTGTGCTTAAAATGAAAGAAAGAGATTATCTCATTAAAGAATAGTTTCAGAATCATCTTATGTGATGTTTAATGAAGCAAAACTTGTGTTAAGTCTTTTTGCATGCAATATTCATTAATTTAATTTTGTAAGAAAAGTCATTCTTAAGTTCTTTCATTAATGTAATCATCAGAAGAAATGAAAAGTCTTAAGCACTAAATTAACTTAAAATCTCAAGCAACAGAGCATCATAATACACATTTGATCACTTTTAAATACTTTGTACGACTCTTTGAATTTCTCAGTAATAAAAGAAAACTTTCAATTTACACAGATTGAAAGTACAATAGTTGATCAATTCTCAAATGTTTCAAAAGAATTTGCAAATTTTGCAAATTTTTTCACTCAAAAAGTCAAAGTTCTTTTGACTTATGAATTTCATGATCATGCTATTTGCATCAAGAAGAGTCGTATTGCTCTTTGAGATTCTTTATACAATCTTTTTGCAGTTGAACTCATTGCACAAAAGATGTATATTGAGAAACAACTTCAGACAAACATGATATGATACTTTATTTCTTCAGCTGAAACATTCATGCTCTTTACATCTAAAAAAGATAAAACATTGTGATCATGCATTGATTATCAAGAGTTCAACATAATCATTCTTAAAAATAGATGTTTTCTTTCATTAATCAATGAAGCTTTTAATCATTTTGCAGACATCAAATGATTTATCAAGCTTGACATCAAGAATGCATTCAACAAACTTTGCATATAAAAAGAAAATGAATAAAAGATAATATTTCATATGAGATTCAACTTATACAAGTATCTCATGATGTTCTTTGATTTCATCAATACATTGACTTTCTTTTAAATCTATATGAATCAGACTCTGTTTGAATTTCTTAATATCATCTGTCTCATTTATTTGAATGACATTCTGATATTCAGCGAAATTTGCAAGAAACATGTTCATCATATACAACAAATTCTTGACAAACTGCAGATTTTAAAGCTCTACATCAAGCTCTTCAAATGCAAATTCTTTAAGAAAGAGCTATTTTTTCTAAAATATAAAGTAGAAAAAAAAGAAATTTCAATGAAGAAGAATCAAGTGCAAATTATTCAAGATTAATCACAATCAAGAATGATGAAAGAAATTCAAATGTTTCTTAATTTTATTAACTTTTATTGTTGATTTATAAAAAACTATTCAAGAATAACATCATTCTTAATTAATTATTTCAAAATGAGTCTCTTTTTTAATGTAAAGAAGAGATGAATTTTTAAAGAATAAATGAAGTGAATTGAATTCATTAACAATGCTTAAAACACTTTTCAGAAGCTGAAAGTCATTTTTGCTCAAAACATTGTTTTTCAGCACTTCAATTTTGCGAAAATCATAAGATTGAAGATGAACATTTCTGAATTCACAAAGAAAACGATGATGTTTCAACAAATAAATATCACACTTAAGAATTTACATTGATACTCAGTAATCATCTGATCGAGAAAGTGATAATCAATTGAACGAAACTATGATGCACATGATCAGAAAATGCTGATGATTATTGAAAGCATGAATCATTGAAGACATTATTTAAAAAAGACTTGACATGAAATAAAAATAATCAATGATCATGCAAATCTTCAACATTTCATGACAACAATCAAGCTTTCTTACAGACAGATGAAGTGAATCAACAAATTTATTGCATACATCTTCAAGATCTTCTATCAATAGAAAGTGAGCAATTTTATTAATGATTCATCAAGAAAACTTGACTATGAGAAAGATATCAATGTAAATGAAAGAGAGTTCACTTGTGATTTAACATACTACATGAGAAAACTATTGAAGAATTTCTTGAATCAGTTAACATCAACACTCATCATCTTCACTTAACAGTTCAAGACTCTGAGCATCAAGAATGATGAAAAGATAATCATCAAATCATTTGAAAAGATCATTAACTTATCAGCGTTCATGAAAAGAATCAGAAAAGTTTCTTAAACTTTAAAGAAATTCTTTATTATTGATGAAAAGTCTCAATGATGATTTCAAAACATCATTATTTCTCATTAAAAAAACATTTGCTTTTGCAAGAATATTGAATCAAGATTTATTATTGTTGCTGAAACGTGAAAAAATGTTGATCTTTGCAAGAACATTGAGTCAAGATTTATTACTATTGTTGAAATTAAAAAAAATGTTTGTTTTTGCAAGAATATTAAATCAATGTTTATTATTGTTGCTGAAATTAAAAAAGATGTTTGCTTTCATAAAAACATCAATTTAACATTTATTATTATTGTTGAAACTGAGAAAAATATCATTCAGATGAGATGAAAATGTCAAAGAGCAAATTCTTCTGCTGAAGAAAGTGAATGTTTGATCATGAATCAGAGCAGAGATTTGATCACATGTTGTTCTGCTAAAGAGAGTGAATGTTTGATTATGAGTCAGAGTGAAAGTTCAACTATGTATCATCTTGCTGATGAAAGTGAATGTTTGATCATGAATTAAAGCAGAGTTTCAACTATGCATTGTTCTGTTGAGAAGAATGAATGTTTAATCATGAGTCAGAGCAAAGTTTTGACTATGTATCATTCTCAATAAATCTAGCATTTGACAGCGAGAAAATACAATTCATGATATACAAATGCAAAATGAGAACTGATCTACATCAAAAATTTGATCATCTTTCGATTGTCACAAAGTTGTGTTTACACACATCTTTCATGCAGCTCACAACTTGTCGATTATGAAAGAAAATGAACACAGAAGCACTAAACACTCATTTAAGAATACATCTTTTCGTCGATTGTTTTCTCGATGACAAGACAGCGATAGATGACAAAGTAGCTGAGATCACTCATGTATTACAGAAAGTCATCAAGAAGTTTACTTCTTGAGCAAAGTCATTAAATTAAGCATGAGACTTTTAAAATCAAATCTGCTTGAAAGTTGTGATGAAATTATAATAACTATGAGTTGTATGAAAAATGCAGAGTACTTTAGAAGTATGAAACGACTATCTGAAACACAACGATCACAAAAACAAGATCATTAAAGAAATAAAACATTCACATTTTAGATCATAGATGAATGAGCTGAGCAACGAATTGAAATCGATTTGATGCTTCGCAAAATGAGTCAGAATCGAAAGTCAGCTACTCAAGAAACTTTCGCAGTTTTCGTCATTAAAGAGCGACGATTTCGATCACATAGCAGATTTATTCAAAGAAAAAACAAAGATGCTATGAAAGAAGTTCTTTTCATCATCATTTTAAACAGACATCAGCGACATTTCAAAGTCGTTTATATTGCTGACAGTGTCGTTTAATTCAGTCTTAACACAAGATGAAATGAGACAAATGATTCAACAAGTAAAAGTTGACAAAGCATCAAATGCATTTGAAATTTCAAATAAAGTGCTTCAAGCAAGTTTAACAGAACTGACTTCGATACTAATCAGTTTGTTCAACGCATGTGTAACTCACAAATATCATTTGAAGCAGTTCAAAAAAGCTCAGACAATAGTACTATGTAAATCAAAGAAGAGCAACTACATCAATTCAAAGACGTATTGATTCATTGCTTTGCTAAACATCATGAATAAGACACTAGAATCAATCATGATCAAGAGATTAAGTGACATTACTGAGATTTATCACATGCTTTCAAACGCTCAAATGAGAGTGAGATGCAAGTGATTCATGATCTTAGCGCTGAATCTACTAGTAGAACAAGTACACGCGATATGAGACTACGAAATTAAGTACATGATCTTCATGCTTAGTATAAACATCATTGAGACGTTCAATCATGTCTTGCACATTAGACTTCTGCATACTCTGAGAATGAGAAGAACATTGAATTACATAGTCGAATGAACTCGCAGCTTTCTGAAGAACAGAGAGTCATCACTGACGTTTAATAAACAAATTAGCGCGATGCAATGAATAAATGCTGACATATCGCAGAGATTTCTCATATCATTGATTCTCTTTTTATTCTTTAATGCAAACTTAATCGAAAAATGCGAAGCTTTAGAAATCAAAATCGAAGTGCTTGACTTCGTAAATGACATCAATATTCTGATCTATGACAAAATCACAGAATCAATTTGCAAATCACTGAGTCGAGCACATGATGTCTGTGCAAAGTGAGTTCAAACTCATGATGCTACGTTTGCTTCAGAGAAATACAAACTCACACACTTCATTTGTAAGTCAAAAAGATTCGACATGACAGTGAATTTACACATAGAAAACTCAGTAATAAAGTTGAAATCAAACGTACAAATTCTCTAAGTGCAACTGAACACAAAACTACGATGAGATTTGCATCTTCGTCAAATAGAAGCAAGTCACGTCATCAAGATGCTGACACTTAGTCAACTTAAGATCTTCATCTGAGAAACTACATTTGCAAAAGCAAGACAAATATACTCAATGATGATAAGATTAAGAATGACGTTTGAAGCATTGATATGACATCAACGCAATAAAGAAGAAGAATTGTTGAATATGAAATGAAGACTAGAAACTCTTCAGAATCAGACGCTGCGTCATGTGATTGACATCTTCAGAAAAGTGAACATTGAAACGCTAAAAGTTAAAACATATACATTCTCGCTACATGTTCATCTGAACAAGCTACAGAATTAAGTCACACTACGCAGTTGAATTAATGACAGAACACAGAAGACTCAATGAGCATGCAAAATCATACATGCTCATTTGATAAAAACTAATAGATTCATTTCTCGCTTCTCAATCTTCAAAAAATGACGTTTCTGAACATTTTAATTCGCGAAGAAGTAAGAATACAGTTTAGACGCAGATAACTCAACTTCTTAACGTCAACTTAAATGAGTGAACGTGCAATTGCACAGTTTCATAAAAGTCAATGAAATCTTCAATGAGAAAACTACAAAAAACGCATCGCAGACATTAATGCATTTTTCGCTCAAAAATCTCATCTATTCAAGAAGTCAGTAAGAATGCGTGATGATTTTCAGAAGATTGAAAGCATTCTTGCAATTCACATCAGAATTGAATGCATAAAGCTGAATGTTTATCTGCACTTGAGAAACATGTTGAGCGCAAATAGCTCTCAATGCAACTGCGAATGAAGTCATCAGACAGTCAAGCATATTCTGATGCACTGCTTGAATTGAACACATCTTCGATTAAATATGCTGCAAGACGTTGACTTCACGAACTATCAAGTCATCATCTCAATCACAAGAAATCTCAAGACAACAGCAAAGATGATGATGAAAACGAAGCTGCTGAAGCAGTTTAGAATGACAAGAACACTCATTCTCTAACATGCAATCATCATGAACAAATTTGATACATAGTCTCAGTTTTATTGTCTTGACTGCGTGTAGCAGTTGTATAAACAGCGAGCGATTTTCTATCTCAGAGAGTTTTGTTCACTCAACACACATAGCATAGATTTTTCTCATGAGTCGATTTAATCAATGTTACAAGAATGTATGAATTATTATTATTATTATTATTATATATCATTCTGTCAAGAAGAGCAAATTTTTGATCATGAATCAGAGCAGAAGTTTGACTATGCATTATTTTGTTGAAAAGAATGAATGTTTGATCATGAATCAAAGCAAAGTTTCAATCATGCATCATTCTGCTGAAAAAAGTAAATGTTTGATCATGAATTAAAACAAAGATTCAACTATGCATCATTTTGCTGAAGAAATGAAGAAAGCTTTACTCACAAAAAAGAAAGTGAATGCATCAAAGAATCATTTTATTATGATTCAAAATGATTCAAATGAGACAAATGATGCAATCTTAAAGTTTATGAAAATTCATAAATGTTTTAATTCATTAATATGAAATGATGTTCTGATCTTAAGCTTTATCAACTTTGCAAGCTACTTTTTTGAAAGTCTGACTTAACTGATTTACAAACAGCAAAAAATAAATCATTTCATCATCACAGTATGAGAATTAATGAAAAAGAGAAACTTAAGCGCACATGATATTGAGATTGACTTCAACGTCTTCATGATCAACTGATCAAAGAAAATCACAAATGACATCATGATATTTCAAAAATTCATTTATGTTTCTGCATAAAATGAATTTAAAGCAGAGATTATGAAATGACATCATGACAGCTTTCTTGCAAAACATCTCAACTTTCAATGATGTTTAAAGCTTGTTCAATGAATCTTTAACTGATCATTTGCAAATAAAAACATTAAGAAATATTGCAGAATTTGTAAATCATGTCAGTAATATAAAATATTACATCACAGAATTTGAAAACTTCTGAATAGTTTATTCATTTCTTGAAAAGTATAAGAAAGCATCATCATGAACTTCATCATCAATCTTTCTGACAGCATAAGCATCTCAAACATTTTCTACAATAGCATTATGATTGTAGTCGATTGTCTTTTCAAGATGACACACTACATTTCTACTTGAAAAACAATGATTGTTTTTAATCTGATCAATCTCTTTCTTGACAGAGTAGTTTAATATCACGAACTTTGAAGATTGCTTAAAGATCATAAATGACTTTCATTAGAAGTATTTGAACAAGTCAAGTTAAAAATCGACTCAATAAGAATCAATTAATTGAACTGCAATAATGAGAACATTATTAAATGAAGAGAGAAAATAATGTTGCAAGCATGCATCTCTGTTATTTCTGATTAGTCTGATTAGTTTAACATAAACTAGTATAAAGCTGTGAGTAAAGCTGTTGTTGACACGCTAGCGATCTAGCATGTTTTCATGAGTAAAACTCACGTCATATTGCATCTTCTTTCTACTTCAGCTTTGAACTTCTAGTTAAAATACATTCATATGATTCGCTCTATGCAAACTCATAACATCGACTATATGTTTTTTCTATGAAATAAATTAATTAGCTGAAGCTTCAAACATCAGCAATGTGTTAACACGTCATTTGCTGAAGCTGAATACATTAATGAATGTAATGCAGTCAAGAAATTGATCTTTCTGATTCAAGCATTAAAAGAGATAAGATATGATAATTCAAATACAAATTCAACTATCATTTTAACTGACAATCAAGCAACTATAAAAATGAGTAACAATTTTGTCAATCATTCTTGAGTTAAGCACATTGATACATTGTATCACTATGTTTGAAACAAGGTAGAAAAGAGAGCAATTAGGTTGAAATACATACTCATTGATCAAATGATGATCAATGATCTCATTAAGTCTCTGAAGTCAGACAAATTTCAGAGATTCAGATCAATCATGAGACTAACTTCAAGAAATAAAGCTACTTTCGTTGAGCATGACGTTGATGAGTAAAAAAGCATAAATATACAGTCAGTAAAGAGTCTGAATAGCTTCATATAAAGCTTCAATTTCTAAGAAAGAGTGTTGAAAACAGAAAACAGTACTGTTACTTTGATTAGTAATTTTCGCATTTATTCAACGCTAGTGAATAAGTATTTACTCTTCGCTCACTTTTTTTCTTCATTCATATGCTTTATTTACTATTCATGTTTCTCACTTTCGCTCAGTTCTTCGCTTAATGCTCATCAGTCATACATCACTTTCAGTCATGCATCATCAAATTCAACTATTCATTATATACATGTTGATTTTTGAGCAATTGCTTCAAAATAACTCATCATTTCTTCTGATAAGTCTGAACAAACTTAATGCAAGCAGCTTTATGAAGCTTAGTAATTCTGTAGCACTTCTTTAATGCATTTAAATAACGCTTTTTCCAAATCTCTTTATGTTGCTGCTATCTCTCGTTCTTCAATTTCTGTCTATCTTGAGTCATACTTTAAGCATCTTTGATGTACAAAATGTCTTCGATTTTAAGAATTTTATTAAACTGCTTTTTGCATACTTTGCAAGCATTTTCAATGACTTTTATTTGACTTAATTGATTCTGCAACAACTTTATTTTATGAGTCATTGCATTAATGTTTTTTCAGAATGTACAAAGCTTTGTAGTAAATTCTTCTGATATCAATTCATCAGTTAGCTCAAGCAGCTGATTTTTAAGTGCTGCTCAACTAGTAGAAGTCTTTCAAATGATTGAATCATTTATAGTAAATGAAAATGTAATAAATCAATTCAAACATTCAATAATTTGAACTTTATTCAGTACTATTTTTGAATCAAAAGAAATTAAGTCAGTATGCTTTCATGCAGATTAAATGATAGATTCTTTGAAGACTTTAATTCAAAATTCATTGAAGACAGTTAAAAATTCAACTTTTGAAAAAATCTTGTCACTCATTTGAACAACTCAATTAATTATCTTTAAATATCAATGCTTTAATGATTGAAATACAAACACATTTAGTGATTGAAGCAGATGAGTAGTATGCAAAAATACGTTGAAAAGTATGATCTTGTAATTCTCACAGTAGAATAGAAATTCACATGTATGATGAAATTTATAGTTATTCATTACAAGCATTTTTCAAGCATTCTTTTGATGCTTTTGACTAAAGCAATTGAAGTGCTTCAGTCATTAAAGAGAAATTCAGTCATTTGAATAGTTTGTATCAGAGATAGTGATTAACACGTCATCATCAAGATCATTGTTAAAATGAGACATCAAAAGTTGAACTTTAGTCATAATTAGCATTGATAATATATTCTTGCTCTCTTTGCTGATGCATTTGATGCTCATCAATGACTTTCTATTATTTGAATTTTTGAAGTAGATTCTTCTATTTGAATCTACAGTAACAATTTAATCAAAGCATGCAATGCTCATATGATAGTTGATTTCATTGAAATTTCATGTATCATTCTTCGTTATATCATATTGAATCATCATCTTTTTAAACTCATCAAAATAAGTCTGTAGTACTTTTGAATCATGCATATTCTTTCTTTCAGCTGCTAAAGACTTTCGTTTAGCTTTAAAGAGATCTGACTGATGATTTAATCATTGTTTAACTCATTGAGCATTCAGTAAAGATGAAGAATTTCAACGAGCAAAGTCATGAGCACGAAGAGCGTTTGTCGTTGATTGCATCATGTGTAGTCTAGCTGACAGATTTAACTGATTCACTGTAGTTCAGTATTGTCATAAAGCTGATTTCTGATCAGATTTTAAAGCTCTGTTATGCAGTTCTCGTACTGCTGTTTTGAACTGATAATCTCGTAGTCTAGATCGAAGTCAATCATATGAAACACAAAACTCGCGCGCAATTTCGGCTCGATTAGAATTTTCACGCGTGTTTATGACGTCAATAGCCTTCTGAATGCGACTCTCGATGATAGCGTAAGTAGCAGCCATGTGGTTGAAATTTGGTGGATTTTTGAAGGTGGTGGATCAAAAATATGAAGTTTAGTGGTGCATGGCTGGAAGTGATGTATGGCTGGTGAGCACTAAGCGAAGAACTGAGCGAAAGTGGGGGGCACGGATACATAGTTCAGTCAAATATATCTATATGCCTTTCTACCCTCGTGTCCTCGTATTCCAAGACGCTGCTCTACCGCCGCGCGACGCGAGTGACAGTGTACTCTATATAGTTCACGGTGTATTGGAGCCTTCCAGGCAGCATCGGGGATGAACTTGGGTTGCGGACAAACCCATTAGTCTGAGGGTCTCAAAGCTTAGAGATGCCCTTAAGACTTGGTCATCATAGTATCGCAAGGCACATCTGTCTATAATCGTCTCCACACGAACATGGCGAGAGCTCATTACATAGTCAGAGTTGGAAATGAAGGGATTGCAAAAAAGATTAGCACCAGCGCCCTAAACCACTGGCACTACCTCTCTCCTCAGCACCTCTGGGGTCTCCCAAGAAGCATGACCCATGTCAAGGTCCGCGCGAAGTTCGAGGCGGATATTGAGAACCCTCAAGTTACAGCGTACATCTGGTTCCTTTGCAACGGTCACGGCGGACCTGGTCATTTTGTTGAAGTGGGTATCGGCAGGCGTCATTTAGGACAAGGCCCTGTAGGAAATGGAACCCTTCCTATTCCAGAGGACATGATGGCTCGTCTCCAGCAGGGGTTTGACCACTGGTTCGAATGGCAGCCACTTACTGCCAACGCAGCTTTTCAAGACCAGCTTCACCAGCTACCAATTCCTCTCCCCCATTTCATTCCGACCCTACGCCACGTCACAGCAGAACACCAATCCTTTTCGCTCTTCCAAGCCCTAATTGATGGCGAGGAACACCGAGCAGCAGCTATAACAACAGCTTTACCCGCAGCTGCGCCTACCCCTCCAGCTATCGAAGTTGATTTGGAGAATGTCCGCCGTGAGCAGGCTGAGCCCCATTCCCAAGGTGAAGTCTACCTGATCCACATGGGAGGCACGACATTCTATAAAATTGGCATGAGCCTCGATCCGCAGATACGCTTGCGGACACTGCAGACAGGGAATCCGTATCCTCTACAGATCCTTCACACGCAAGCTGTTCAAGACATGCGAAGTGCGGAAACTGGTCTTCACCGACAGTTTGAGGCCCAGCGGGTTCCCAATCTTAACGCTAGAGAGTGGTTTGACTTCGGTGATGGCCCTGGCGAAGTAGAAATTGCGTTTGGTACCCTTTGATGAGGAAAGTAGGTAAATCGATTGCGAACAAAGTTCTTGAGTGACCTTGTTTGACCGTGATTATGAATAACTACATACTGGCTTTTGCCCCCTACAACGTCTGCTGCAGCAGTCGGAAGATGCCTCCCAACTAGGTTCTTATTTCATAGTACAATATGCTTACGAAGACATTCTAAGTATTTGGTGATTAGCTTGAATAATTTTATAATACTATGATAAAAGCGGTGGAAAAAGTACAGGAAAGGATGTGACAATAACCACACACATATGGAGGCACACAAACACTTTCTCTTTGATTTCTTAAATGTATTGAAAATTAATAAGTGAAAGAACGAAAGTGAGAATCTATACTCACTCTGCGCTGAGTGCTGCAAGCCTGCATCACCTAAGGTCACCCAGCTCGCTCGCTAAAGCGGCAGCCTCTGGGTGAGCTTCGGCTGAGCTGGGCGCAGATTTCTGGCACACAGTTTTGTAAAGCAATCGTACCGCCTCTTCGATGCTTAACGACAGGGTTGATGTTCTTCCCTTGAAGCGGTTAAGATGAGAGTATTTCTTTACAGGTCTTGTTGCACAAATCTCTTGTAATAGCTCAAGCCAATTTATCATACATTTAAAGCCCTAGCCAAGATAATTACAAGTGTTGCTGGACATTGCAAAGTCAGCTTACCATCATTGGTCAACAAGCTGCAGGAAAGTGCTTACGGCCGAAGACGGTGGAACTTCAGTTGCAGATAACCGCATAGACAGCAGCACATCTTCAACAACACCTGTGAAAGCCATGGGAGTATAGGCTGTCATTGATTTTTATGCATGCTCTCAATGGCAGTCTGCGAAAATGCTCGAGGAGCTGATTTCGATGTCGCTATGGAACTTTCGCGTTAGTTGTTGTCTTGATGAATGAATCCTTTGATTCACGATTTTGTACAGTTCTTGCTGAAAGCAATCAAGCACTTGAAATCATACTTACGGCCATCGTCGTCCAAAGCATGAGCTCTACGGAGTAATCGTCAGACTACTATTCGTCACCAAGCAACTTGTTGTCCGCGCATCGCTTGCTTCACCATATCCAGAAAAGAAGACCACATGATCATTACTCGCAAAATTTTCTCTGTTCTCTCTAGTGTTTTCATGCTTCAAGCAGTCATTCTCGTTCAGCCGATGGCAGAACAATCTGTCCGTGTTGCGGGATCGGGTCAACTGGGGATATCATGCCGACGGCTCGCTTAAGTTGGTTTTGCCCGAAGGGTGCCCAGGAACGGAGTTTGGGGACGGTGTTTACTCAGGGGTAGGGAATGGTACGAATGGGGTTTTCAGGTTGAGATGGGTAGATTAATATATAATGTTCTTTTCCTGTATGGTTTTGATATGATCAGTATTATTAAGGCCTTTGGAGGTAGATCCTTTCTTGTTGGTTATCTGTTCTGCTAGGCATTGTACCCTGAAGCTCTTCGAATACCTTTCCTTCTCGATTTAGTTGTCCGGTTTGTACTCCTTTTGCTTTACAGAAGATCCAGTATGGCATCGGAGCCGAACAATCCATCAGGAGTGTTCACTCCACCACCAGCATCCATGGACAAAGAACACGACGATGGCTTAGAGACGCCGTCATCGATCCATGAAGAGACCAAAATACCAGAGTTCAAGCCTTCAGCTCGTATCTACCTAGCCTTTCTCACACTGTGTGTCATCTCCTTGATGGTGGCCTTGGACGGTACATCACTATCTGTGGCGATTCCAGTAAGTTCATACGACGCAGATTCCCTCAAACAGCGTACTCAAGATCTGACTCAGCCGAAATGTAGATCATCGCAGACAAACTTAAAGGCACAGCGATCGAGGCCTTCTGGTCCGGGACCTCCTTCCTCCTTTGTTCTACCATCTTTCAACCGAATTTCGCCTCCTTCTCTCACATCTTCGGCCGGAAGCCAGTGATAATTATTGCCCTTGTTCTCTTTATGATTGGAGCGATCGTTGCTGGTGTAGCGAACAATTTTGCTACGTTGCTTGTCGGACGTTCTTTGCAGGGTATTGGCGGTGGCGGCTTGCTTGTACTCACCGAAATCGTGGTGACAGACCTTGTTCCGTTGAGGATGCGAGGGCAATGGTTTGGCATAATCAGCGCAATGTGGTCGATCGGATCAGTCACAGGACCGATTATTGGTGGAGCCTTTGCTCAAAACGTTTCTTGGGTATGTTTTTGTTGACTCAGAGAACGTTTATGTATAACACTGACCATATACAGAGGTGGCTTTTCTGGATAAACCTACCTTTCATCGGTATTGCCTTTGTTTTTGTCCCTCTCTTTCTCAAATTGTACTTCAAACAAAGCCCTTGGATCGTGCAACTCAAGCGCGTCGACTGGATCGGTTCGTTCATCTTCATCGCGTCCTCAACGAGCTTCCTTATTCCAATCACATGGGTATGTCCTGAGCATATCCAACATTTTGTTGATACTTACTTCTCTAGGGTGGAGTCTCGTTCATGGCGAACTCTGGTGCCTCTTATACTCGGCACTTGTGGCCTGATAGGTTTCGCACTGTTTGAGGAATACGTTGCGGCGGAACCATTGATCAGGCTCATAGTCTTCAAAAACTGGACCGCTGCTGTGACTTATGCAGGAACATTCCTCCAAGGCATGATCCTTTGGTCACTTCTCTACTACCTACCTCTGTACTACGAAGCCGTCAAGGGTCAAACACCCATCATCGCAGGCATCAGCATTTTCCCCGAGACCTTCACTGTTGCGCCCGCAGCAGTGGTCGTTGGCATACTTATCACAAAGACAGGACGTTATAGATGGGCGATATGGGGAGGCTGGGTTCTCACCATTCTCGGAACCGGCTTGCTCTATCTTCTGGATGTGCATACTTCAACAGTAAGGTGGATATTCATCAACCTAGTCAGCGGCTTGGGCTTGGGAATGCTCTTTCCGAGCATGGCATTCGCAATCCAGGCTTCCTCAACAAACGCAGATCTTGCATTTGCCATTGCCATGTTCGCTTTCTTCCGCGCCTTTGGTCAAGCCGTTGGTGTCGCTATTGGAGGAACAATATTCCAGAATCAGATGAAAATAAAACTCCTGGCATACCCCGGCCTTGCCGCGAAAGCAGACCAGTACTCAAGAGATGCCACGAGCTTAGTGCGGATCATCAAAGGGACGCAAGACGCTGCATTGAAGCTACAACTCCAGCAAAGTTATGCTGATGCCTTGAAGATAGTCTGGGTTACAATGTGCGGGTTGAGCGCGTTGGGATTCGTGCTCAGCTTGTGGACAAAAGGGCTGGATCTGAATAAACCTTTGGAGACGGAGCAAGGAATGCAAGCAAATTCAAATGTTGATGAGGAGAAGAAATAATGGCGATACGATAATACAATAGACATGTATTTGATAGCATAGAGCACATTCTCTTTATTTTGGGCAATGGGTAGTAAACTCGGCTTCTCAGCTCGCACCAATTATTCCAAGCCTCTACCTCCCACGAGAAATGGTCTTACATACCTTAACTAAAAGAATAGAGTACTGTTACTGTCGCGTGGTGGATGGGAAATTCTTGAGCGCGTGTGTTCACTTGTAATCGCAATGACGCCGGAGTATTTGTTACAGCGTTCGGCTAAGCACAGTTAAAACACCTTCCTTCGAAGCATTGATGCGACGCAGTAGTTATCAAACGGCGCAAAAGCACTCATCAATACGGACGAAGGAAGGACGGTGAAATGGCACGCACGGTGTGGCGCCAGGGCTGAGCTTGATTACGCCGCGGGCCGCATCACTTAGAATATTCCGAAGCACAAGCACTACATAACAAACGTCATTGCCCCAGGCACCGAGACAACTGATACATATTGAAGCGTTGGTAAGATCCTTCCATAAGCAAGCAGGCTTCTTCCTCTCCTATTACTCTACTTGCATGATCAGCTCTCAGTGGATCAGGGATCGTTAAAGGCGCAAACATCCTGGGCATATCTAAGGCAAACAACATGGTGAGCCAATGACCCAGAAGAGCATCCTGATGGGCTCATCAACTGATCCAGGGTATATTCAGGCTGTCACAAAGCGCGCAGGCCGTAAGAAGGACGCCAGCAGTACACAAGCATCGTCTGGCGGCGGCAGAGGGGGTCAACCCCAGGTTAAAAAGGCCGTGTTCGAGAGCACCAAGAAAAAGGAAGTGGGAGTGTCGGACCTTACTCTAATCAGCAAGATATCGAACGAGGCGATCAACGACAATCTGAAGAAGCGATTCGAAAACGCGGAAATCTACGTATGTGGGAGGGCTATAACGAGAGTGGAAAGGAGCAGGAGGTGCTGATAGCATAATAGACTTACATCGGCCATGTCCTGGTTTCAGTCAATCCATTTCGGGATCGTAGGTCCAATCAGGTGTTAGGATTTGGGATCTATGTGAAGCTGACAGCTGACAGTGGGCATCTACACGGACCAGGTGCTGGATTCGTATCGAGGCAAAAACCGACTTGAGATGCCTCCCCACGTCTTCGCCGTTGCTGAATCAGCCTACTACAACATGAAAGCATACAAGGATAACCAATGTGTTATAATATCAGGAGAGTCGGGAGCAGGGAAGACGGAGGCAGCAAAGCGGATAATGCAGTACATTGCAAACGTCTCTGGAGGAAGCGACTCGTCAATCCAGCAGATCAAGGACATGGTTTTAGCGACAAACCCTTTACTAGAATCATTTGGTAACGCGAAGACGTTGAGGAACAACAATTCTTCAAGATTTGGAAAATACCTAGAGTTACAATTTAATGATCAGGGAGAGCCTGTAGGAGCAAATATCACGAATTATCTACTAGAAAAGTCAAGGGTTGTTGGGCAGATCACTCACGAACGAAATTTTCACATTTTCTATCAGTTTACCAAGGCCGCATCAGCAAAGCATAGAGGTAGGCTTTATTGAACATTGGATGTGCACCGTACTGATGAGTTGTACAGACACCTTTGGTGTTCAACAGCCACAATCATATTCCTATACGAGTCGGTCAAAGTGTTTCGATGTACAAGGTATCGACGATGGCGCAGAGTTCGAAGATACCCTAAATGCTATGAAAATTATCGGTTTATCACAGGATGAGCAGGATGATATATTCCGGATGTTGTCTACGATCTTGTGGTTGGGAAATGTTTCATTTGGTGAGGACGATAGTGGTAATGCAGCGATCCGTGACCAGTCTATTGTTGATTACGTCGCCTACTTGTTGGAAGTGGAGTCTGCGCATGTAAACAAGGCGCTCACTATACGAGTCGTCGAGACTAGCCGAGGAGGCCGCCGAGGATCGGTCTATGAAGTTCCTCTAAATCCAACCCAAGCCAACGCGGTGCGGGATGCCTTGTCTAAGGCGATATATTTCAATCTCTTCGATTGGATCGTTGAAAGGGTTAATGCATCTTTGAAGGCTCGAGGATTGGTCGCGAATTCTGTGGGGATTCTAGATATCTATGGATTTGAGATCTTCGAAAAGAACAGCTTCGAGCAGCTTTGCATCAACTACGTCAACGAGAAATTACAACAGATCTTTATTCAGCTTACGTTGAAGACGGAACAAGAAGAATACGCAAGGGAGCAAATCCAGTGGACTCCGATCAACTATTTCGACAACAAGATTGTATGCGAGTTGATAGAGGAGAAACGTCCTCCCGGTGTCTTCGCTGCTCTTAATGATGCTTGTGCCACTGCCCACGCAGATTCTGGGGCCGCAGATCAGACTTTTGTTCAGAGGCTGAACGCGCTATCTTCGAACCCACATTTCCAACCTCGTCAAGGTCAATTCATCATCAAGCACTATGCTGGCGACGTCAGTTATGCAATTGAAGGCATGACTGATAAGAACAAGGACCAATTGTTGAAGGATCTGCTTAATCTGGTCGGCGAGAGCTCAAACAGCTTTGTCCATGCAATCTTTCCGCACGAAGTTAACCAAGATGACAAGCGTCGACCGCCAACAGCAGGAGATAAGATCAAGTCTTCTGCAAATGAGCTGGTCTCGACATTGATGAAGGCCTCACCATCTTACATTAGAACCATCAAACCAAACGACAATAAGTCGCCTACTGAATACAATGTGGGTAACGTGATGCACCAAATTAAATACCTAGGTCTTCAAGAGAACGTACGAATACGAAGGGCGGGTTTTGCGTATCGGCAAACTTTCGACAAATTCGTCGAGCGATTCTATCTCCTCTCTCCGAAAACATCATATGCTGGTGACTATACGGGCAGTGGTAATTCTTTGCAAGACACAAGACAGATTCTGAAAGACACTAGCATCCCATCAGAAGAATACCAGATGGGTGTCACCAAAGCCTTTATTAAGACCCCAGAAACCCTCTTCGCATTGGAACATATGAGAGATCGTTATTGGCATAACATGGCCATCAGAATTCAGAGAGCCTGGAGGAACTATTTAAGGTATCGAACAGAGTGCGCTATCCGGATTCAACGTTTCTGGCGGAGAATCAATGGCGGTGGTGAGTACCAGCAGTTGCGAGATGCTGGCCATAAAGTCCTTCAAGGGCGGAAAGAGAGGCGAAGGTACAGCTTGGTTGGTTCAAGAAGATTTCTAGGAGATTATCTCGGAATTGGGAATGATAGAGGGCCTGGCGAGGTTATCAGGAGATCGATCAACCTGGGTAGTAAGTTGCGGAGCGACTTTTGTACACTTCATGGGCATTAACGAATTTGACAGATCATGAGCGCGTTCTATTTTCGTGTAGAGGCGAATTACTTGTGACGAAATTCGGGAGGTCTAGTAAGCCTAGTCCTCGAGTGCTGGTTCTTGTAAGTTCAATTCCTGCGTACAAAAGGCCTGAAGTGTGGACTGACCTCCACCAGACAACAAAAGCTGTATATATTGTCTTGTACACCATGGTTAACGGTCAGCTGTCGATCTCATCGGAACGGACAATACCACTTGGTGCTATCAAGTATGTTAGCACGTCCACCCTCAAGGATGATTGGTTTTCCCTTGGAGTGAGCTCGCCGCAAGAGGCGGATCCCTTGCTCAATTGTGTTTTCAAGACCGAGTTCTTCCTCCACTTGAAGATGGCTATGCCTGGTGGCCTAAACCTCCAAATCGCAGACTCGTAAGTGGTTCACAAAGGGTCTCTGTGCCATGCTAATGTTGCCCAGTATTGAGTATAATAAGAAGCCAGGCAAACCCGCGACTATCAAAGTGGTGAAAGACAATGCTGTACCAAGGGACGATATCTACAAAAGCGGCACTATACATACTGGTCAAGGTGAACCACCAAACTCTATATCTCGACCAACTCCAAAAGGAAAACCCAAATCTGGTAGGCCCATAACGACAGGCAAGCTATTACGTCCAGGGGGCCCAGGCGGGGGTCCCTCAAAGCTTGCAGCCCGTCCAGCGGCTTCGAGGCCTGTACCACAAAATCGAGCCCTTCCTGGTCAACCTGCCACATCCCAACCCAGACCAGTACCTCAGCTACTTCAGCCAGCTGCACAGTCAAGACCAGTACCCCAGCTAGCCGTGCAGTCACGATCAATGCCTCATCCTGTCGCCGCCCAGTCCAGGCCTTTTCCTCAACCAATTCCCACCATGAATGGTGGAAGTCATAGCAGGACCGACTCAACATCTTCAATCAACCGAGCACCGCCTCCACCGCCTCCCGGACCCCCACCGGCAAAGCAGAAAGACACTTACAGAGCTCTTTACGACTTTGCCGGCCAAAGTGCGATCGAATTAACCCTCCAGAAAAATGAGATAATTGAAGTCGTTCAAAAAGCAGACAATGGTAATCCCTTTCTTATTTCCACTATGACTGGTTCAGATGTCATATTAAGTTTTACCCAGGCTGGTGGCTCGGCAAGAAGCTCGACGGATCCCATCAAGCGTGGACCCCCTCCGCCTACCTTGTCCCCGAAGCACCCAAACCCACACCACCACCGGCGCCGCCCGGCCCACCCGTATCTATCTCCCACACCACCATAACCAACGGTACCCTAAAGGCGAAACCCACGCCCCCAGCCCCACCTCAGAAACGGCCTGCAGCCGCCAAGAAATCTCCCTTGCCGCCACCAAGCAACCAAATGAGAGATAGCGCTGTGAGTATGGGAAGTAGTGGCGATGGCAGTGGGAGAGATACACCGAATAGTAGTGTTGATGGGAAGGGGTCTGGAGGCGTTAGTCTGGCCGGGGGGTTGGCGGAAGCATTGAGGAAGCGGCAGGCGAGTATGCAGGGGAGGAAGGGCGAGGAGGAGGGTGATGATTGGTGAGGGAGAAGGATGGTCGAAGAATCCTCACCAGAGACGGTGATCGCGCTTTACATACGGGAGTGGGTGCGATGGTAGCTGATGGTTGCGCTGCGTCGAGACATCAGGATTGGCCCTGTACACTCGCGCTTTCAGGTATTCGATCCTTTGTCCCTGCGATTCTAGCGTCAATATGACGAGGGTTGCAATCATTGGTCTTGGTCCACTCTCCAGGTTAATTACAGGACTTTTGTCAGTAGTGGAGAGCCGGGGTGATGTTTACAATGTCCAGGTGCTTGATTTGCATATCCGCACCTGTTTTGTGTTCACACTTGCGTTCCAGGAACAACGGGACAGAACGCGATGGTCGAGAGTTTTGACCATACATTTCCTAGAGTACCCGCACCTGGTGAACCTGATAAGTCACCCACTGCTATGTACCGAGAGACTGGAGGACCTTACGGTTTAGAGAGGATGTAGTGAATATGAAGCAGGAAGGTATGAGGATGGTAGGACGGTGGGTAGTTTCGCGAATATGGTTTGTGCAGAGGGGGATTGGAATGTTAGTAGGCGGATGTGGGTGTCTGTTGTTCTGCGAGATGGTGCTCGGATGGATGGAGATGGAGATGGAGATGGAGATGGTAGTGATTTACAACTCTCATCCTAGACGCTCAATCTTCATCCCAACGTCACATCGTTCGTTTATTGAAATTTCCTTCCCAAACCTCAACCAACATGTTCTGCACCACCCTCCGCCACCGCCCAGACCTCTCCACCCTCCTCCCCCTCCTCTCCTCCTCCACCTCCCCTTCCCTTCGAGGTACCCATCCCCCAACCCCCCTTCCACCCTACCCCACCCCACCCATACTAACCACCCCCACCGTCAGAAACCCCCCTCCAAACCCACGACCTCGCCCTGCCCCTCCCCCCTCCCCACCAACCCCACCACCTCCACCTCCTCATCCTAACCCCCACCTCCCTCACCCCCCCCAACCACCCCGAAACCCTCAACCGCCTAACCCGCCTCTCCACCCTCTCCACCACCCCTTCACCCCTCATCGCATTCCTCCTCACCGCCCCACCGCACCATACCGATCCCGTCGCCGGCTACCACGCCTACATGCTTTTGCAAATCCTGTCTGTCCCCCCTTTCCATTTCCCCGTCACCCCCGCCACTAACGGAACCCCCCCACCCAAAACAGCACCTCCACCCTCCCGTCTCCCCCGCCCACCCTCCCCATCCCCACACCCCACCACCTCCTCCCGCACCTCAATATCTACGCCGCTGACCTCGCGCGCACCCCGCCGCCCCTGCCGCCCATACGCCCCATCGCCATGCTGCCGCATACGACGGCTGTGGCGCCGGGAGGGCGTTTGAGCGAGCATGCGACGAATGTGCTTAGTGATCTTTGTGGGAGTTTGAGAGGGGTTGCGGAGATGGCGGGGACGGAGGAGGGGGGGAGGGTTTTGGGGGAGTGGGTGGGGCGGGAGGGGGAGGGGGTGAGGGAATTTTGGGGGGGGGAGTGGGTTTGGGAGTGAGGTGTTGGTGGGCGGGGGGGGGAGGGAGGGGAGGGGAGGTGAGGGGATGGAGGAGGGAGTGAGAGGGATGTGGGGGTTGGGTTGGTGTGTAGTGAGGTTGATTCTTTGCTGGGTCTTGGGAGAAAGAGAGTGGTGTGCAAAATACTGTGCTTGCGCTCTGCAACAAGTGCTTTGGAACAGGATTACTGTATTGAGATGCATTGTTGCGCTTAGGAAGGTAACATGCATAGAGGATAAAGTTATTCCTACAGAGATACTGATAATTTTGATTTAGGTGAGATGTACCAACATACAGGACGAAATGAGTAGGGAATGCTCTCCATGGGTATCTTACGCCTCTGAGACCCCTAACGCCTTGGTCTAGATAAAGGATCCCCTATATTTCGAATTATCAGAGAACAGCCTATCCAGGTACTCAGTACTAGAAGTGAGATGTTCGAAGCCAGGACTCTTCATAACAGTGCTTATTAAGGTCACGGTATCTTCTTCATAGGCTGCGTGGATTCTTGCTGCTCTGGAGCAGGTGTAGTTTGTATACCGAACTGCTTGGGGCTTTCAATTGGTTCCGCGGTTGATTTGAAAGGCCAAGCCAGGCGTTTAGGGACCAACACGCCTGTTGTTGTCTTGTCGCCATCAGTCGGCTGATCATCTATTCCAAGTTTTGTCGTGGTTTTCTGGTCACGATCTGGATGACCAGTCGCATCGATTGGTTCGCCTCGGAAGTCGTTTCGCACAAGACTACGGATCCAAAATGTCCATCGCGGGGGCTGCTTCTCCTCCGCTTTCTCTTCTATTTCCTCTAACTCCCATACTTCTTTGGGTAGGATCCTGCTTTTTGATGGCAGGCTCTTTACATTCTCCCCTCTAAGTCTTATAATCTCTTTCTCCAGTTCCACTAGTGCTCTTCTTGCGGACTTCTCGCTACCCTCGAGGTCTCTTATCTTATCGTTTATATCTTCCCTCCTTGAAGACTCTTTCTCGCCCCTTCGCCAGTTTTCGAACAGAATGAGGCCCACCCCAATCAATAGCAGAAAGCTTTCCGAGACAAAATTGGCGCCAGCATCAATAGCCTTGGCCTCGGACAAAGGCCTTATCCTCGGCTTCAACGCTGGGGCTCGCTTGACTTTCTCTACACCCTTTTCTTTCTCTTTTGCCGCGGCAGCATCGTCAGCCTTGGTTTGGGCTTCTGTTTTCACGGTGGGGGCCTCAAGCTTATGCTTTTTCGCTTGGTGTTCCGCAGCATCTCGGGCAGTCTGCTTCTCTATTGCCGCATGATCTTGCAGTATTCCAAGCTTGAAGCGCATGTCCCATCGATGAATTGACTGTGCTATTTGCACACATCTTCGTCTGAAGGTCTCGTGTTCTCTTGCTTGCTCTTTGATTCGATTCTAAGCTGAAATGAGCAGTTGCTGTACATTTGGTCTCAGAGGACAAACAGCGATTGGCTTTGAGAGAGTCTTTATCACCAAAGAGCCGAGTTTGAGAAACAGACTAGACATCTCGGACCACAGACGTCAAACGTCCACAGCTTCAATGTAGCCATAGAGTTCGCATAATAGACACCTGTTCTCGCTGTTCCACCTTATACCCTGATAAACCAACCATTGCTGAGGGTGTTGTGTTGACAAATCTGGATTTTATGTGAATGATTCGCCAACACTGAATTTTAGGGCTGGAGCCTTGGGGTTACTAATCCTTTCTTAATGTCTAACCTCCAAGATCACCGCATCATCCTTCCTCCGTTCCGCAACACCTAACGCCTTTGGGCATGACGCCGCTTTAACGACAACGAGCCTGACTAGCACGACTAGGTTACCCGGTTACTGTGCATTAACAATGTCAATAAAACGGTCAGTGTATACAAGATCGTGCCGAGTTGAACCCCACCACCCAACGAATCTGAATGCTAATTAATTCCCTCACGTCGACAGGGACCAAAAGCGTTCACCACGAACTGTAAGTAGCCTCTAACATCCTGTCGCATGCGTTAGGTGTTATGTCTTGGGGGAAGTTAGATGTTGTTGCTGGCTGTGCAAAACATAGGAGCACTCAATTGCGCTGAGTCCTTACAAGACAGCATGTATAATTGCTTTCTGTTGCTAACCAACGGGACTACAGAAGGCGAGAAGACCCGTCCCAAAATGGAAGCTCCCTAAGATCCTTAAACATCGGACAAAGAAGTACGAATCAGGGCTGTCATTATACCAAGCTAGGGAGGAGTACCCTACAACACGAATTTTCTCCAAGCGCTTAGGCACACTAAAGCTGCTCAAAGGACCTCTGTCGAAACTCCGGCTTCCCATACGGAAGAAGAACCAGTTGAAAGCTGCGTGGCTGGGCCTAAAAGTTCGTCGACAACGAGTAGCGAACAAAGCCGTCAGCGCCCTGCGTTCAACGCGCACAACGTGGTTAAACTCAAGTCTTCGTCGAGGAAGCAAACAGGACCCAGACTTTAGTTCTGAGTGGTGTTTCAATCAGTGTGTATATCGAATTTCTGACGAAATACTTCGAGCTTTTGCCGAAATGGAGGCTCTATCTCTACGATCATCCAATGTCCAGGTGAATCCAAGGACAAGTAAAGAGAGAGCGTTTTCTGCAAATAAGGCCGCTGGAGATAGAGAAGCAAGGGTAGCGATAGAGCAGAATATCGCACTCCCACAACCCGATTGGGTTATACAACCGCCACCAAATGAGGATACTCCACTATCGTCCAGTGTCCAGGCCAAGCCAAGGACAAGTAAAGAAAGAGCGTTTGCTGCCCAAAAGGCCGCTGCAGACAGAGAATTGAAGTTATTGAAAGATAAGAATTTCGCGCTCCCCCCACCCGAATGGGTAATACAACCGCCACAAAATGGGGATATATTGTCGGAGACCTACAAGACAGGAGAACTTCTTGGGAAAGGAGGCTTTGCTCTATGCTACGAAGGAGAGCTCCAGCCGAGAGGGGATAGGCCTCCAAAAACATACGCGCTTAAGATTGTTAGGGCTAAGATGACCCAAGATAAAGTGGCAGACAAGGTAATTTGACATATCTGGTGCAGCTTTCTGCAGCGCATGGCAATAATGATCCTTGTGTAGTTTCGTACAGAGCTCCAGATACACGCCAAAATGTGTCACCCTAATATAGTGGAATTTCACCGAGCTTTCACGTTCAAACAAAACACCTATGTAGTCCTGGAGCTGTGCTCGAGTGGTTCAGTCATGGATATGGTCAAGGTACGGAAGTGCCTGAGTCTACCAGAAGTCCGAAGATTCATAATGCAGCTTTGTGGGGCTGTAAAGTATATGCATGCTCGGGACGTCATTCACCGAGATCTCAAGATGGGTAACCTCTTCCTAGACGAGTCAATGAATCTCAAAGTCGGTGACTTCGGATTGGCAGCCATTCTGGAGTCGTCCTATGAGCGTGATTCCCTTTCGAAGGGGGCTCCGTCAAGGAGATCCACGCTATGTGGGACTCCGAATTATATCGCCCCTGAGATCTTGGAAAAAGACAAGGGAGGACATGACCATAAAGTCGATATCTGGGCCATTGGTGTTATCTTGTAAGTGCCTTGAAATCTATGTTTCTTGCGGAGTCTCGAACAAGCTGACGTCGGCAAGCTATGCGATGCTTACAGGGAAGCCACCGTTTCAAGCCATGACCCAAAAGGAGATATATCGCAAGGCTAAAAAGGCCGACTACGCATGGCTGAAAAATGCCGAATGTGAGAACGATATTCCGCACGAGGCGAAAAGCATTGTCGCTCAACTACTTGTAATAGACGCAGAAGCACGCCCGGACCTTGATGACATCGTGTGCCACCCGTTCTTCCGCATGCGCGGTGGAATGAACATACCCAAGAGAATCGAACATAGCTGTATGGTTAGCAAGCCCCATTGGCTAAGTACTCATCGCCCTCGAGGTGATGTTTTTGCACCACATACTGCACGTTGGCATTGGGAGTCGTATGCCCAGATTTGTGGTGTTGGGCGGTTGCCTGGCGCTTCCCAGGCCATACCTGCCACTGGTGGAGACATTGGAGTGTCCGTATACCGCCTATGCGTGTACGAGGGAGAAGAATCCCTCGGCCCTGAAGTGCCTTTGCCCATAGACACGGTATACCCGTCCAATACAATCTCAAAAGCTGCACCAGCCCGGCAACCATCTGCGTCGCGTTCATCTCTTATCGATGTCTCTATAGCCGAAACGGAAATGTCGATTCCTATTCCACAAGTAGCAATTGAAAACAGCCACCCGATGAGGGTTCCTCCTCTTAGGCGCGAACCTGTTCAAAGCTATGCAGCTGGACTTCGCGCTTCGAATGCCCCGTCTAGACCTTCTCATACCCGCAACAAACCCGCTCCGGGGCCATCGGCTGCTGAAACGCAAGATTCGGCAAGTATCAAGTCGACAAGCTCCCGGGGGTCTACTTTCACCGCAACGCGCGGCGAACTGGGCACTGCACCTATCCGGCCGATTGCCAGTGGTGGAAGAACCACTAGATCGAAGAGTGCCGAGCAAGCATCCCAACCGCCTGGTCCCCCAATTGACCCTCCAATCCTCAATATTGATCAATACGTGGATCACGAACACTCTGATCCAGACGAGGTTCGGCGTGAGAAGGCCGCTCAAACGAAAGTGAGGATTGCATCCACTGTTCAGCGCGAGATGGGTAAGCTTTTAGAGACTGGGATAGAATCATCCGCCCAGAGCTCACTGCCACGTCAATCGAGACATGTACGGAGCGCAGAAGTACTGGGTAATAAACTCATCAGTTTAGATGAAGCTCCAGAATGTCTCCCCAACTCGAAGCCTGACGAAGTCCTTTCGAAGTTGAAAATCTTTCACGGAGACCTGACTCGATCAATTACCGAGACCCAGCTACGTAATCGAAGCGCATCAGGGAAAGGTTACGGGTCGACCTGTTCCCGGAAGAAGAGCACCGAGACCCGTCCAGTAGTTTTGAAATGGGTCGACTACACCAACAAATTTGGCATCGGGTATATTCTTCAGAACGGTACTGTGGGCTGTGTCTTCAAGGAAGATGAGTACTTACCGGTGACTTACGTCGTCGTTGCTGGCGCCGATCGCCATCTCAAACTTCGGAAAACCGGATCATACGCGGAAAAGCACCAGATCGTCCCCGAACACGGAGCTCCAGTCGAGTTTTTAGAAAGCTGTGGTCAAGAAGGTATCAACCGTGTCTTCGTCGCACCCTCCAATTATCGGATTAAGACCGGTGCTGATGGCGTCCCCGAAAAATTCGAGATGTCTAGAGAGACTTGCCATGATTACCAGAAACGGCACAAGCTACAACTCTGGGACAAGTTTGGACAATACATGACAAGATCTCTTGGCAACAGCGATAACGAAGAAGTAATTGCCCTTCTCGCCGATGAGGCGAAAGTTCCCGGCAAAGGCAAGGCCAAGTACGAGGCTGCGGGCCCCTTCATCAAGTTCTACCAACGCCTTGGAAACGTTGGAATCTGGGGGTTCGGCAACGGCTCCTTCCAATTCAACTTCCCCGACCACACCAAACTCGTCATCTCGGACGACGGCACTTGGGTCGATTTCTACCACCTCTCTGTCAGAACTGCGCATGCTCTCAAGAAAGGCGGAACTTTCGGAGCAGGAGATCTTGGCCAACGCGGCGCCTTTACTTACCCTATGGATATCATGCTCGGGGGGATTTACAAGAATCATGATTTCAGAGACCTGGTGGAAGCGAATGAGTTGGTGAAGAAGGTCACTTTTATTAGGGACTTGGTAAAGATTTGGGTAGATTGTGGGGGCTTGGGGCGTCTGGGAGAGTATAAGTGGATGAAGTGGGAGGGGATGCAGGAGCCCGGGTGGAAGTTTGTCTGGACGAGTGTTGGAGCGCTTGGAGGGGACGATAAGTGGGAGTTGCCTGAGGTAATCAGTGACTGAGGTGAGGCTGCGATGTGGTAATGTTTCCTTTCCGACTTGGTCGGTTTCATGCACTCCTGTTGTTGGCGATGTTGACGGTTGATGCATGCCTATGCAAGCGCGGCGCAGGGCGTAACTATGACGGTAGGGCACATTTATTATTGCATTGCCCTTGATGATAGGAGGACGGGTTTCGTTTAGGAACTTTCTTTGTGCTAGCCATTGGGTACTGTCTGTTCTACTGGCCTTGGACATCGACTCGTCTTGGGAAGGCTAAACCAGCAGTCAGCTTAGCAGGCAGTACCTAGATGCAGACTATTAGCTGCAGTAGTTAGTTTCCAATTTACTGATATGACTCAATCGGCTTGTACAATTGGATATGTGATACCTGTTACCACTACCTACGTAGAATTCGTCATTACCCCCTGAGCATCCATTCTTTAAAGCCTACCTTTTCCACACCATTCCATCAACTACCCTTCCCTCCCCTTTCCAATCCCACCCACCGATGCCCCTTCTCCTCCAAACCCACATCAGCCCCTGTATGTCCCTCCTTCCAGCACCCCCAGCAATAAAGATCCCCCGTGCAACCCTGACACCTGACCTTGGCGTCATCACAGCAGATGATGCACCAGGAATCGATTTCTACGTCTGAGAAGGTCTGAGGCTTTTTCTGGGGCTTTTTGGCGGTGGAGGTGGGGGTGGATGTTGGGGCGGAGGGGAAGAGCGTTTGTGGTGGGGATGATGACACCGACGGGGGTAAAAGTGGAATATCATGTATGGGTATGGACGGGAAAGTTGGAGCGTCAGTGGCGGCGTTCGATGTAGTACCGTTGTTAGGAGGTTCCTCGGCTTTGGAAGAATGTTCGTCGTCGTTTCCGCTGAGCTGCTTCTCAAGTTCCACTTCGTCTAGAATCTGCTGCAGGAAGGCGTCTGCTTCAGCTTCGTCTTCCTTGTCCTCCTCATCCTTCGACCTGGTGCGGTCATCCGTAGATGCCTCGACAATGGGATTGAATCCGTTTTCTCGCTTTACGTCATGCTGGTGGTTTTCAGCAGGTAATGCGCGCTTTGCCTCAGCGAGGAGCTTTTGAGCTTCGTTGGTTTCGTCGGCGTTCAAGGTGTACTGGTCCTCAGGTCCGAGCTCAGCGAGGAGCTCCTCGATTGTGGGAGATGGTGGGGAGACATCTGTCTCTGCGGGGGCGGAGTCACTGGTGAAGTCAGTTCCAAAGGTGCTGCTAAGCTTCTGAAAGCGGGCGGTAAGGTCGTTGGCGGGGTCTCTGGGCGCAGGAGGAGTTGCGAGGGAGCTGGAAGAAGGTCAGTAAATGTACGATATTGTGAGAGTGGTGGTTATATTACTTGGTTGGATTGAAGGATACACTTGAGCTCTTGAGAGTATTCAGTCGGGCGAGTAGAGCTTTATCATGGTCTGTAGGGCCATCGTCCATTGTTTAACCATGGCTAGGGAGGATAAATAGTCAAGTTTGAATTTCCTGCACGTACGGATTAAGTCTTCTACATAGAAGGGTCCACCTAGCACTCGGCTAAACCTAGCAGTCGTCAGGCCATAGGGCTGAAAATTCACTTTTCACTTTTTATTGCTGCAATTCTTCAACATATCAGCAAAACGATGGCAGTCACCCCCCCTACCTCCATACCTTCTGAAGATATAGAACTTTCACTGGAAGAGCGCATAACGCTTGCTTACGCCCGTTGGAACGAGGCTTCAGCAGCCAACGAAAATCCTTCCAAAGCAAAATTCGCTCGTCAATATGAAATATCAAGGAGTACTCTTATGAATCGAATCAATGATCGAAAGGCTGCTTCTGTACGCAATCAGCATTTTCAAAGACTTAGCTTCGAAGAAGAAGCAGCTATATGTAACTGAATTCTACGTCTTCAGGCTTGAGGCTGACCTCCTCGTGTGAAGCAAGTACGTTCGATAGCTAAAGAACTACTAGTAAAAAAGAGCGACAATAAGTCAGTCGGAATCAATTGGCCTCAGAAGTTCCTAAAACGTCATTCGCAAATCAAAACTGCATATGTTTCTTCGCTTGACACTAGACTTCGAGCTCTTCACTTCGACATCAATGACAGCAAGCTTTAGACAAAAGAAGAAGAAGCAGCTGATAGTTAAGCTACGGGTCAGACAGCTGAAGCAGGAGCAGAAGCAGGAGCAGAAGCAGCTGATAGTTAAGCTACGGGTCAGACAGCTGAAGCAGAAGCAGGAGCAGGAGCAAAGAAATAACGTGATATCTACAACTGATCAATCAGGGCGAGGCATGCGTATCAGAAGGGCCTCAAAGAGGTTCTATTAGCTACGTAGTTCACCTAAAACGAATCGTTTGAAGCAATAAAAAATGAAATGTGAATTTTCAGCCCTATGGCCTGACGACTGCTAGGTTTAGCCGAGTGCTAGGTGGACCCTTCTACTTACTTAGACGTAGGACCCGCACTTTAACGGAGCTGTTCGAAATTACGTAGTTGCAAGCCACCAGAAACATGCAGCAAACAGAAACATCAACACCACCAATAAAGTCCATCTTAGTTTTAAGGCGTTTGTGCGTGCACCCAACTGGAGTCATAGAGTCTTTATAACGTGGGAGAAGCTGTTCGTGGCCCTCAGTGCTATCTATTAGAATTTAACGGGGTGCGGTGCTGGACCTCAACGCAACCATGGGGCTCTCCAAGTCCACGAGGATCATGATACTGCTTGGCATAGATACTTCATTCTTCTTTTTAGAGCTGATAGTTGGTATGGCAGAGCTCACTGCGCACCCCATACCTCTTGTGCTAACAGTTGCACAGGCTCCAGTGTCCACTCCCTCGCGCTGGTTGCGGATTCTTTCCACATGGTGGGTGCTATCTTCGCATAATATACTTCAGCCTTCTTGCTTACTGTCGGTTCTCACAGCTTAATGATGTTCTCTCACTCTGTGTTGGATTATGGGCAGTCAAGGTTGCTAACCAAAAGACGAGTTCGGCGGCATACACTTATGGCGTAGGAGCTCACATCCCGCACAACAGTGTGGAAGAATTGGATTGACATATAGCTTTAGTGGCAACGCGCTGAAACACTTGGTGCTTTGGTCAACGGAGTCTTCTTAGTTGCACTCTGCCTATCGATATTTCTGGAAGCGATACAACGATTCGTCGAGCCACAAGAAGTGTCAAACCCACGTTTGGTCTTGATAGTAGGTTGCTTTGGCCTTCTCTCCAACGTCCTGGGGCTTTTCCTTTTCCATGAACATGGTCACAGCCATGGTGGAGGGCATGGACACAGTCATGGAGAGACAGATAAGCTTGCGACTGCTGAAGAAGGCCACAGCCACACTGCACTGGCGAGAGCGGATGCGCATACGGCCGCTGTAGCTGATGAAAGTGGTAACGTGGCCGATGTGCTGCCGGAAAGCACAATAGCAGGCTGGCCGAAATCTAAGCAAGCAAACCGTCTATCTAGAGGTGGGTCTCAGCGCCAGCGGAAAAGTTCTCAATCGTTTTCTAAAAGCGATGAAGACAATACTACGGCTGCAAGTTCTACATCACCTATGTCACCAAGAAGATCAGCTAGTGGCAGCATGAACAAACGTCATCGTCGACATACAAGCGCGTCAAGGTCGAGATTTGCAAGTGCAGATAATATCCCACTTCATCCTGCTAGCTTCAGAAACGACATTATTGCTGCCAGCAGATTAGAAGATATAGAATCTGGGACTGGATCAGAATCTGAAGCTGTGGAGGAAGAAGACCAGGGCCCAACAGAAGGATCGCCTCTACTTGGTCATGCCAAGACCAATGGCTCTGCCAACCACTCGGGTACTGCTCATCATTCTCACAATATCAAGAACACCAATCGCCACGACTCATGGCATGTGGACCACAATCACAACCAACCGAAGGAGGAGAGCAAAGATGGTCACTCGCACGCCGATCTCAATATGCGTGGGGTTTTCCTGCACGTAATGGGGGATGCTCTCGGCAATATAGGGGTTATAGGTTCCGCGCTCTTTATTTGGCTCACAAAGTTCTCGTGGAGATTCTATACTGATCCTATTATCTCTCTCATCATCACAATTATCATTCTTGCATCAGCTATACCATTATGTCAAGCGGCTTCCCGAATCCTGCTCCAAGCAGTTCCTGCAGGCATCGATATCGAGGAGATCAAAGAAGATATCAAAGAACTCCCTGGAATCCTTAGCTGTCACCACCTGCACGTTTGGCAACTTAGTGATACCAAACTTGTTGCTTCTCTCCACGTCCAGCTTGAGTATGACTTCAAGGGCGAAGGATCGGCAAGGTACATGCAACTTGCTCGAGCTATACGCCGCTGTATGCACGAGTACGGAATTCACTCTTCAACCATCCAACCTGAATTCTGTCTAGATAGCAATCATCGCCATGTATCGGACAATGAGGGTCCGGATCCCGAAAATAAGAAAGTAGACAAGCATGGCAGCAAAGCGGCAAGTTTGCGAAGTGAGCCCGAGGCTTGCCTACTGGACTGTGGTGACGAGTGTGATGAGGGTGGTCAATGTTGTGCGCCAAGCTCTGGGGAAGCTGATATCCATGACGAAAGCAATCATTCTCATTGACCTGGGAGATCAGACTTGGTGAAGACTTGGGGGGGGAAATACATCGGACATTCTCCGTACATTAAATTTCTTTGCCTTATCCCTTTGGCTGCTGTCGGGAGGCCACTTTTAGCGTATTCGCTTAATCCACCAATAGAAACCATAGAATGTTACGAGCGTACCAAGGCTGAATAGGGCTAGCCAGTGCCTCTAGCCCAGATCTGGCCCAGATCTGGCTCAGCCCCTATTTCCTTTCCCCAACACCTCTTTGTTCAACACCACCTTCCTTCCTACATCACATTCTACCCGTGTCACAAACACATCCCCTTCGGGCTTAGCGCAGCCTCTGAATATTACTTAAATAGAAGCTCTTGTACTCACCTTCTTCTGTATTCTTAATATTCAGTTATAGCTACCTCTAAAGATCAAGCACTATTCAACCCTGACTTCCGCTGGTTGACTCACCTAGGCACGGTTCTGACATAGAACATCACGCTGAACTGATTTTATTGATGCTATTCAGATGCTATTGTGATATGCAGCCCAACAAGGACCGTTTCTACATAGAGGGACATCACAGATATCACAGCCAAAGGTAGAACGCTTTCCCCGCTCGCTACCACCTAAATTTGGTGTAATTTCATCGAGAACTTGTCGTTTTCTAGGTCTGAATGTCAAGCCTATCTCCTTGCACCCACGACAGTCACCAAGACTCTTTCTTCTGCAGATTTGATGATCTTCTATTCATATCATTGAACGTTCAATTGCTGATTCAATTGATGTTCTTTTTCACTTCAGAAACTGTCTTTCAGAGATCTGAATTAAATCTGTAGTCAGAGTCGTTCTGAACTCACTATGAACAGTGTATTTAGTCTTCTTCAAAATCTCTGAATGCAAAGAGAGTTTATAGACATTGATAATGCTGATTTCAATCAAGAACTCGTACAAGACCTTATGTTCTTCTGATTTACATCGATGATTGTATGCATAGAAAGATCGTAACTGATCAGTCTGATCAACAGCTCTCATGTAATAATTATAAATGTCATCAAAGTTTGAAATTGAAAGCATTGCATGAGATTTATCATCGAATGAAGTTCTTGCAGTCTTAGCATTGATAAATGTTTTAAAAGATCTCTTTCTATCGCGAATGATATAGATTTGATCATCAAACATAGTTGATTGAAACAAGATGATAAAGTTATCTTTTCAGATGAATTGCATGATTTGATTATCAGAGATGATTATTGAAAGAATAAAGCAAACAGTATCACATCTGATGAAATCTATCTAGATTGTAGAAAGAAGTCACAGACTGCTCTATTTATATACTGTCATGCATGACAAAGTTGCAACACACGACTTTATCTTTGATGCTAGTTTAAAGAGAGCTGCTAGAAACAAGTCTGACTGAATTCAGACTGAATTCAGAGCTATCACAATAAGCTGCTAGAAACAAGTCTGTCATTGCACTTCTCAACACTTTCACTCAATGCTTGCAAGTTTCTCAGCTTTCACTGCTTTTCAGTTTCAGTTGTTCAATGAATCTCTTGAAGTTCTGTTGAGATAGTGACTTGATCAATTCATCTGCTATCATATTTTGACTAGAAATAAAATTCACTGAAATCTGATTTTTCTTGTGCAGATTTTGAATGTGATGATAAGTGATATCAATGTACTTCAATCTTTCATGAATATGAGCATTCTTAATCAGCATAAAAGATGCTTGATTATCTTTCTTGAGCTGTGTGAATGAGACAAATTGATGAGTAATCTTCTTAAAAATATCAACATGATTATGATTGATGTTTAAATACTTTGTCAGATTCATGTTCTTAAGCACTTAATTAATTCATAGATTTTTCTTGATGCAAATTAATAAAATTATGTACTCTGTCTTAATAATTGATGTGACAATAAACTTTTGCTTTCAACTCATTCAGAAGACTGATTCTTCATTAAGTATATAAATATAAATAAGAATTGACTTGTAATTTAGTTTGTCTGAGATGTAGTCTGAGTCAAAGTATTCTACTAACTTCATGCTTTCATTGACTTTGTACATGATGTTTAAATCAATAATGAAATGAACATATTGCATCAACTTCTTCAAAGCATGTTCATGATGTTTTGCAAAATCACTGAAATATTGATTTAATCAATTGAAAGCAAAAGCAATGTTGAGATAAGTATGAATTGCAGCATACATGAGACTTTCAATGATTTATTGATATTCATGCTGATTGATTCTTACATCTTTGAATTCAGCTGAGCAAAAAACATCATATTCATTCATTGAAAAATCTGTTGTTTTGTGCTTGTTTTATCTCATGTTGAGTCTTTCAAGAACATCATGAAGATAGTGAATTTAATTCATTCATAAGATTCATGTTTTTCTGTTGCAAGTGATTTGAATGTTAAGAATCTTTTTCATTTTTCTCAAATTCTTGACTTTGAAAATACATTAAAACTCATGCTTAAATCATTTAATGTTGTTCAATAATTTGAAGATGATAACTATGTTATCAACATATAGTAGCAACATGATTTCTTTTGATTCATGAATTAAAAGACATGAGTTTGCAACGCATTAAGCGAAGTTGAGTTCAGATAGCATTATTACACAATGATCATGTCAATCTTGTGCAGCTTGCTTGAAATCATAAAGACTTTAAAGAACTTTTAAAGCACAGTTGAATCTGACTTTCACTTCTGACAAAGAAAACATGTAAATGATTTCTTTGAGAAATGATTCAATAAACACATTATTTACATTAATTTAATGAAGTTTAAGATTCTTCATTGTTGCAATGATTAAAAAGACTTGCAGAGTGTCAAACTTAATGATTGATGTGAAAGTATTTTCATAGTTAACTTCATGAATTTGAGAGAAATCTCTGACTATCAATTTTGTCTTCAATTTATCAAGAAAATCATTAATGTGCATTTTTGATTTGAAGACTCATTTACTTGTCATGATGTTGATCTTTTTGAATGACACTTCTTCTTATCAGATTTTATTGATGACTAGCATTATAAGTTCTGCATTAATCACTTCTTTTTAAAGTTTCTTTCAAACTGAATTCTACATTGCATCTTTGTAAATGTTCAATGTGAGAATTCTTGTTGCTTTAGAAGAATCAGATTCATCAACATTGAATAATGTTTATGACATGCTTGCATCAGAATCATTCTCATCATCATTAACTTTCTTTGTGATGAATCAAATCATCATAGCTTACGAAATTTTAAATGTATATTCTTTCAATTGTTGATCTTCGCTGTTTCTTTTTCTCTTTAAAATGATTACATGCAGAAATGTTTAAGCTGCTGACTTAAACATGCTTGATGCAAAGACTTTTTGAGTGATTTAAACATTCATGTGAACTTTGCGCTCATTTGATGTATGTGACATAATTTTAGAATTGAGTGCATTCAAGTTGATCATGATAATCTTCAATGCATCAATTGATTCAGATGAAATGTTAATCAAGTTAATCACAATAATCTTCAATGCATCAATTGATTCAGATGAAACATTAATCATGAAAGCATCAGATTTTAAAATGTTAGTTGAAACATTATTCTTTGATGATCTTTTTACAAATTTTCACTCTGAAAGAATGTTGAATGTTTGCTTGCAAAGTTGTAAATTCATATTTTCATTCTTTTCATCTTCAACAAACTTGACAATGTAATTCTTGATGATTCAATTGAAATCTGAGACTCAAAGATGATATTGCTTATCAATATTTTTCACATATTTCATGAAAACATCAAATTTGTCTCTGTTCATGAATTTGTCTTATCTGTTTTCGACTGACAATGACTTAAAATTAATGTATGAGTAACATTTGCATTCTTATACTCATACATGATCAATTGAAAGCTTGATTTCAATGAATGTTTTCTTCAAGATCATAAGAACTTTATTGATTGAGAATTTCATGATGATTCAATTTTGCAAATAGACATTTGTCTTTACAGCTTCTGTTCAGAATTCAATGAGAAGTTCAACATTTTTGATCATGATTTGCATCAAGTTTTCTGTAATGTATATGATTCTTTCAACTACTTCATTTTGAATCAACATGTGTGAAACAATGTATTAAAAAACAATGTCAACTGATGAACATCAGTCATTTAAGATGATTTTAAGTTTCATGATGTTATCACTGCGTACTGAGAAAAGTTTGACATTGCTGTGAAGCTTTACACTGAGTTTTCATTTTCACAGAGTATCTGATACATCAAATCGTTGCTTCAAAGAAATGCATCAAGTCTTTCTGAAGTGATTGTCAATTATTTTTAGAAAGTACGACTCATTATTAAGAGACAATGATAGTGATTCACAAATGTTTATAAAAATGAAAGTTAAGATACTTATCTTTCAATTGTTGATATTATGTTCTCATTTGTTAATGAACTTAATAAGCGCACATATTTCACATACATTTTCATGATTGTTATTAATGAAAATAGATTTTTTCAAAGTGATGATCTTATGAAGTTGATGAAGCTTTGCTGATTCAAGATGAGTGAAATGATGATGTTATAACTTATACAACTTGAAGCTTTTGTCATTTGCAAAACTAAGTTGATCGTGATCAACTTCAATCTTATTCTCATGATGAATCACATTAATATAAAATGTGAAGTGATTTAAATTCATTGAATTGTTGAAATTCATTGAACTGTGCATCACTGAAAATGCTGATAAAATGTCATGCTGCATAGCTAATAGTAATGCAAATTCATCAAGATTGTTTGCAATTCTTTTTACTATGTAAATATCTTTGCATTTTAAAATCTTAATCATTTACTTTTTTTGCTTGTTATGCATGTACAAATCTTTATCATCAAAACTTTCTTGCAAATCTTTTTTACACATTCTTCTTTTAAAAAGAAGATTTATTTTAAGTTTAAAAATATGAAGAACAAAAAACAGCTTGACTGAATTTTCATGATGATCTTGCATGATTGCTGTGTTACAATGATTAATATACAATTTCTCTTCTTCAACTTTGATGATGCATCTTTTAATGTAAACTAAAGAATTATTAAAAAGTTGAAGTTGATCAATCATGTGAAAAGACATCAGAATTTGCAATTCAATTGAATTCAGAAATCTTATTAACAATGTTCTTTGACAGAGTTGCAATATTCTCACTCTTCTCATTCTCATCTTTCTCATTGTTATTAAAGATTTCAGAATCATTGCTTTTTATGTTGTAAACTTTGTGTTTTTTGTGTTTATTCTTCAGAAGTTCAATGAAAGTTTGAAAATCATTAACATTCTTGTGCTTTGTTTTGTCTTTATTTTTGCATTTCTTTACAAGCTTTTGAGCTGCAGACAGATGAGAGCAATCGACTAAATAATATTCATCTTCACAGAAAAAACATTTTAAAAATCATTGCAACTGATGATGATGCAATTGATCACTGTCAAAGTTTGAAAGACTTTTGCAATGATGACTGATTTTGCATTTGTTTTGCTTATGATCAATGCATTTACATTCATTCTTTCGCTTAATTTATAGCATAATCTTTATTATCTTCAATTGTGCTTTCTTCTCTTGTAGCTTTTGAAGTTTCTTCTTGATGTTTAACTTATTTTGCACATCAATAATATTTTGAATGATTGTATATTTATTTAACAGTGATTGAAATAAGTCTTGAAAGTGACATTCTAACTTGAATAAATTGCTTATGTCTTTCTGTGTTGCAACGATCTTTCAAGTCAATTTAATGAGATGTGTTCATGTTTTTTCAATGAAGATATTTATCAACATTCTGTAATCAATGAAGTTTATCAGATATTATCTCTCAGTGATTTGTAGCTTCTCTTTGTATTTATAGCTTAAAGCATTTCAAATCTCTTTTGCTGATGTCTTGTTTGCAATGTATTCTTGATCATCAATGATGATGCAAATGATCAGTCAGTAATAAACTTTTGCATTAATTTTTTAACTTTCAAAGTTGAAAGATTGAATTTCATTAATGATGTTAATGATGTTGTTAAATGTGTTTAAGTCAGACTTGTCTTCAATAATGAATCACAAGTCTTTCTCAATGAATCATTTTTTCATAAGAGAAAATCATTGATTGCAATTCTTGCAAGTGAGAATGAGAACAGATCATCATTTGATGAAGAAGTCATTGAAGTCTATGATGTGCAATGTAAACTCAACTTGTTGTTAAAATTAAAGAAAAAAAATAAAAATATTAAATAAATTGATGAGTGAATTGAAAAGTATTTAATCTCGTCAATGATGATGAAAGTTTATGCATTCTTCAACGCGATCAAATGTATTTATTTATTCACTTTCTTAAAAACTTGTAGTAGATTATCAATTTGATGTGAATGCTTATTTATCTTCTTGTGAGATGTGTAGTAAGCTGTCAAATTTCACTGAACTTCTTTAAATCAATGTATTTATTTGTTTTCTTATGAGATGCATAGTAAGTGATTGCTAATTGCTCATTTGAATAAATCTTGTATTGAGTTGTCAAGCATCAAATGCTTAAAGTGTTTCAATCTAATTACATTGAAAGCTTCTTGCTAATTGAACTCATAATCTATTAAAAGAATAGAATGAACAGTATCACATCTGATGAAATTTATCTAGATTGTAGAGAGAAGTTACAGACTGCTCTATTTATATACTGTCATGCATGACAAAGTCGTGATGCACAACTTTATCTCTGACGTTAGTTTAAAGAAAGTTGCTAGAAACAAGTCTGACTGAATTTAAACTGAATTCAGAATTATCATAATAAGCTGCTAGAAATAAGTTTGTCATTGCACTTCTCAACAATGATCATCATTTTAAGCTTTTTTCAAAGTATTTTATCTTATTTCTTGTCTTGAATCTTCAGTTGAACAAATTTCTTATAGATTTTGAAGTTTGAATGAACTGTGTTGATGACTTTGTAGTCTTTTTTTCATAAATATAATAGAAGCTTGTAACTTATGAAGAGATTGTTTAAAAACACTTTGTAAACGTAGTCTGATTGTTTAAACAATTGATTAAGAAGATCTGCTATCATTGTGACTGTTTTATTACTTTTTAGTTTCTTTAAAATCTTGACATTCAAAGATTCTTTGTCATGCTGATGATAAATTCAGACTAGAACGTAATCTTCATCAACTATCACTCAGATTTTATAATTTTCAGAAGTGAATTTCGTGAATATGATAAGCGTATCATGCAATCAACTCTTGAATCGCTGCATTACTTCATTTACAATCATGAATTGATCAGATTTTCAGTGTTTTTTGCATGTTTTTTCAAGCAAGATATTAATAAACTTTGTTTGATGAGAAAAAGTCAGTTTTCTCTACTAATTTGTATGAAAAACATACGCAATTTATATGAGAAACACACTTACTTTCTGAAAGATAGCATTATCTGATCTGAATTTCAATTTATAGTTGAAGAAATACAAATTTCAATCAATATCTTCATATCTGTTCAGAATTATTGCTTCTTGAATCAATGAATGAAGAGACTTATTTAACTTCATATTTCAGTAGTTAGAAACTTGAGATTCTCTATGAAGATTCATATAAATGTGTATTTCAAAGTATGTCTTTAATTTTAGCTCATCTGTGTTCAAAAATGATTTAACTTTAAAGTTTTTTTCTTTCTCTCATCTGTGACTTTGATTAATGTATATATTGATGTATTTTGCTATTATTTGAAGTATTTCGAAGAAGAAATATAAATCTCATAAGCTTGCAACATCTAAAGAACTGATATTTGCTGATATATTGATTCAACTGACGTTTGAAGATATTTGAATAAACTCAAATCAATCATTTATATCAATGATAAAATGCAGATTGAAATGATCAGTTTTTAAATCAGTTGAATCAGATACTACGTTGCAGAAAAACATTATCAAGATGAGTTAAAACAATAAAGAGCTTTGTTAACATTGTTTTTATTTATAAAAAATAATCTTTTTAACAAAATCTTATGAAATCTGATTAAAGTTAATCTTAAAAATTAATTGAATTTTAACAACAGTCAAAGAAATAACATTTAAAGCAAAAGATATCAGAATTGACTTCAGTGAATGCATACAATATAATGTTCTTAAGATATATCTTTTTAAGTACTTGTATCAACAAACATGCTGAGTGAATAGTGCAAACAAAGAATTGTTTAAATGAAAGACAAAGCTGTCACGAAATATTTGCGTGATCTGAATCTTCTTTACGATGATTGAGATCAATCTGAATCATTCAAATTATTAAGAAGTGCAATGATAAACTTGTTTCTAACAGCTTATTGTAATAGTTCTGAATTCAGTCTGAATTCAGTCAAACTTGTTTTCAGCAGCTTTCTTTAAATTAATGTCAGAGATAAAGTCATGTATTACGACTTTGTCATATGTGACAGTATATAAATAGAGCAGTCTGTGACTTCTTTCTACAATCTAGATAGATTTCATCAAATGTGATATTGTTCATTTTACTCTTTCAATAAATTATGAGTTTAATTAGTAAGAAGCTTTCAACATAATTAGATTGAAACACTTTAAGCATTTGATGCTCAACAACTTAATATGAAATTTATTCAAATGAGTAATCAGCAATCACTTACTATATGTTTCATGAAAAGACAAATAAGTACACTGACTTAAAGAAGTTCAGTGAAATTCAACAGCTTACTACGCATCTCACAAGAAGATAAATAAGCATTCACATTAAGTCAATAATTTACTACAAGTTTTCAAGAAAGTGAATAAATAAATACATTTAATCACATTGAAGAATGCATAAACTTTCATCATCATTGATGAGATTAAATTCTTTTCACTTCACTCATCAATTTATTTAATATCTTTATTTTTTTTCTTTGATTCTAACAACAAGCTGAGTTTACATCATACATCATGAATTTTGATGACTTCTTCATCAAATGATGATCTGTTCTCATTCTCACTTACAAGAACTGCAATCAATGATTTTCTTTCATGAAAAGATGACTTATTAAGAAAGACTTGTGATTCATTATTGAAAACAAGTCTGACTTGAACACATTTGACAACATCATCAGCATCATCAGCGAAATTCAATCTTTCAACTTTGAAAGTCAAAAAATTGATATAAAAGCTCATTACTGACTGATCATCTGCATCATCATCAATGATCAAGAACACATTGCAGACAAAACATCAGTAACAGAGATTTAAGATGCTTTAAATTATAAATACAAAGAGAAGTTACAAATCATTGAAAGACAATATCTGATGAACTTCATTGATTACAGAATGTCGATAAATATTTTCATTGAAAAAACATGAATACATCTTGTTAAATTGATTTGAAAGATCGTTGCAATACAGAAAAATATAAACAATTTATTCAAGTCAAAACATCACTTTCAAGTCTTACTTCAATTGCTGTCAAATGAATACACAGTCATTTGAAACATCATTGATGCACAGAATAAGTTAAACATTGAGAAGAAACTTCAAAAACTACAAGAGAAAAAAGCTTAATTGAAAACAATAAAAACTATGTTATGAGTTAAGTGAAAGAATGAACGTGAGTGCATTGATTGTGAGCAGAACAAATGTAAAATCAATCATCATTGCAAAAGTCTTTTAAACTTCAACAGCAATTAATTGCATCATCGTTAATCACAACAATTTTTAAAATGTTTTCTCTGTGAAAATGAACATCATTTAATCAATTGTTCTCATCTGTTTGCAGCTTAAAAGCTTGTGAAGAAACATAAAGATAAAAACAAAACAAAGTACAAAAGTGTTGATGATTTTCAAATTCTTACTGAGCTTCTGAAGAGCAAGCATAAGAAACACAGAGTTTACAATGTAAAAAGTGATGATTTTGAAATTTCTGATAACAATGAGAAAAATGAAAACAAGAAGAGTGAGAATATTGCAGCTTTGTCAAAAAACATTATCAGTAAGATTTTTAAATTCAACTGAGTTGCAGATTCTGATGTCTTCTCACACATAACTGATCAACTTCAACTTTTTAATAATTCTTTAATTTACATTAAAAGATGCATCATTAAAGTTGAAGAGAAAAAATTGTATGTTAATCACTGTGACACAGCAGTCATGCAAGATCATCACAAAAATTCAGTTAAGTTGTTTTTTGTTTTTCATGTTTTTAAGCTTGAGATGAATCTTCTTTTTGAAAGAAGAATGTGTAAGAAAGATTTATAAGAAAGTTTTGATGATAAAAATCTGTACATACATGATAAGCAAAGAAAGCAAATGATTGAGATTCTAGAATGCAAAGATGTTTACATAGTAAAGAGAATTGCAAACAATCTTGATAAATTTGCATTACTATCAGCTATGCAGCATAACATTTCATCAGCATTTTCAGCGATGCACAGTTCAATGAATCTTGATGATTCAATGAATTTAAATCACTTTACATCTTACATTGATGTGATTCATCATGAGAATGAGATTGAAGTTGTTCACGATCAACTTAGTTTTGCAAATGACAAAAGCTTCAAGTTATACAAGCTGTGACATCATTGTTTCACTTATTTCAAATCAGCAAAGCTTCGTCAACTTCATAAGATCATCACTTTGAAAAAATCTATTCTCATCAACAACAATCATGAAAATGTGTGTGAAATATGTGCGCTCATTAAGTTCATTAACAAACAAGAACATAATATCAGCGATCAAAAAACAAGTATCTTAACTCTCATTTTCATAAATATCTGTAAATCACTATTATCATTTCTCAATAGCAAGTTGTACTTTCTAAAGATAATTGATAATCACTTCAGAAAGACTTGATGCATTTCTTTGAAGCAATAATTTAATGCATCAGATGCTTTGTAAAAATAAAAACTCAGCATAAAGCTTCACAACAATGTTAAACTTCTTTCAGTATGCAGTGATAACATCACGAAACTTAAAGTCATCTTGAATGACTGATGTTTATCAATTGACATTACTTTTTAATACACTGTTTCACATATGTTAATTCAAAATGAAATAGTTGAAAGAATTATACACATCACAAAAAACTTGATGTAAATCATGATCAAGAATGTTGAATTTTTTATTAAGTTCTGAATAGAAGTTGCAAAGACAAATGTCTATCTGCAAAATTAAATCATTATGAGATTTTTGATTAACGAAGTTTTCATGATTTCAAAGAAAACATTCATCGAGATTAAGTTCTCAATTGATCATGTATAAGTATGAAGATGCAAATGTTACTCATACATTGATTTCAAATTATTGTCAGTTGAAAACAGATGAGACAAATTCATGAACAGAAATAAACTTGATGTTTTCATGAAGTATGTGAAAAATATCAACAAGCAATATCATCTCTGAATCTCAGATCTTGATCAAGTCATCAAGAATCACGCTGTCAAGTTTGCTGAAGATGAAAAGAATAAAGACATGAATTTGCAACTTCATAAGTAAACATTTAATGTTTTTTCAAAGTGAAGATTTATAAGAAGATCATTAAAGAATAATGTTTCAACTAATGTTTTAAAATCTGATGCTTTCATGATTGATGTTTCATTTGAATCAACTGATGCATTAAAGATTATTATGATTAATTTAATTAACATTTCATCTGAATTAACTGATGCATTGAAAACTATCATGATTAACTTGAATGCACTTAATTTTAAGATCACATCACATACATCAGATGAGCACAAAGTTCATACAAATATTCAAATCATTCAAAAAGTTTTTGTATCAAGCATATTTAAGTTAATAGTTCAAACATTTCTGCATGTAATTATTTCAAAAAGAAAAAGAGACAGCAAAGATTAATAATTAAAAGAATGTGCATTCAAGATCTTGCAAGCTATAATAATCTGATTCATTACAGAAAAAGTTAATGATGATGAGAGTGATTTTAATATAAGCATGTCATGAACATTATTCAATGTTGATGAATCTGACTCTTTTAAAGCAATAAGAATTCTTACATTAAACATTTACAAAAATGCAATGCAGAACTCAGTTTGAGAAAAACTTTGAAAAGAAATGATCAATACAGAACTTGTGATGCTAGTCATTAATGAAATCTAACAAGAAGAAGTGTTGCTCAAAAAGATTAACATCATGACAAGCAAATGAGTTTTTAAGTCAAAAATGTACATTGATGATTTTCTTAACAAACTGAAAACAAGATTGATAGTTAAAAATTTCTTTCAAATTCATGAAGTTGACTATGAAAATACTTTTGCATCAATCATTAAGTTTGATACTTTGCAAGTCTTTCTAGTCATTGTAACAATGAAGAATCTCAAACTTTATTAAATTGATGTAAATAATGCATTTACTGAATTGTTTCTTAAAGAAATCATTTACATGTTCTTTTTATCAGAAGTAAAAGTTAAATTTAACTGTGCTTTGAAAGTTCTTTAAAGTCTTTATGATTTCAAGTAAGTTGCATGAGATTAACATGATCATTGTATAACAATGTTGTTGTTACGAGCGTATCAAGACTGAATAGAGCTAGTTAGTGTCTTTAGCTCAGATCTGACTCAGATCTGACTCAGTCTCTATTTTCTTTTCTCAACATCTTTTTGTTCAACATCATCTTTCTTTCTACATCACATTCTACTCATGTCACAAACACATTTTCTTCAAGCTTAGCGCAGTCTCTGAATATTACTTAAATAGAAGCTCTTGTACTCATCTTCTTCTGTATTCTTAATATTCAGTTATAGCTATCTCTAAAGATCAAGCACTATTCAACCCTGACTTTCGCTGATTGACTCATCTAGACACGATTCTGACATTATATTAAGAATTCATTAATCACACGATACTGATCTCATTACTCATTCAACATACTCGTACAGACAGAACGAGTCTAAAGAAATTTATTTACCTGATGATCGACGCAATTGAAAGACTGAACAACACTAGAAAGTTTGATAGAATCAACGACAAGACTGTTTGAATCGCTAGACAACTTATTGCTCACTAAGTATGCAAAGTTCACTCAATTCAGAGAATCAACCCATTCTCATGAAACAGACGAGTGAAAATAAGCTGTTCAACTCGATTAAGAGAATCGACGATAAAGAACCTTCGTGAATTGCTTGAGAATCATTCAAAAAACTCACAAACCAAAAATATCTTTCTAATCAACAACATTCTTTCCTGAAGATTAAACACTTGATCATATGTCTTCATTAATACTGTCGAGCATCGTCATTCGCTCGACTTCGTTCTTTCTTCAAATTTCATCATGTCAAAACGTTCATCTATCGAAGAATGTTTCGAAGAATTTCGAAGTCGCTTTTCTCAAATCTCTGAGACTGATTCATCGAAACTCTTTAGTGCTGAATCATTCATCAATGAAGACGACAAGTCATTCGCTGAAACAGTAATACTCTCTGTTTCTATCGAAAACTGAAAGGCTTGATGCATGATTCTCGACAGAGAAACAGATCAACTCAATGAGCTGAGTAAACAACAAGACGACGAAATCAAAGAGTTGAAGACTAGACTTCAAACTAAAGAAATCACTTCTTCTGATTTCATCTACTCTGAGCGTTCTAGATCTCAGAAAATACCTGATTCTTTCTGATTTACTGACGGAAAGAATTTTAGTTGAGAAAACTGATACGACAAAATTCAGAATAAACTAGAGATCAACGTCGATCTCTTTTCAAATGAACGAGTCAAACTGAGCTATGTACATTTCAGATTATTCGATGACGCAGCTGATGTCATTCAATCTAGACGCGAACGTGACTGTGTCAATCTTTATAAGATCATTGATGATCTTTTGAAAGAACTAGCTGAGTTGTTCAATGATTCAGATAAGAAAGTCAACTTTCATAGAAAATACTACAACTTGATTCAAGAATCAAAGAAGTTCAGCGAGTTCTACACTCAGTTTCAACGATTATCTTTCTATCTGAAGTATCACGAAAAGCAACTGATTGTCGATCTGAAAGATAAAATAAACCTTCGTCTTCAATTCGTTTGAATAGATCAATTAGTTCAACCTGATTCTCTCAAAGAGATTCGTTTCTACCTGATTCATTTGAATAATGATCAGCGAGTCATTCGAAAAATCAAGAACAAAGTCAATCTCATCAAACACGTCGACGATCTGTCAAAGATCATCTTTCATAAAGCTGTTGTTACTCAGTCAGTCAATCATTCAAAATCTGATCATCTAAAGTTGCGTGACGCAGTTTTAACTAGCGTCAAAGAAGCAGACGTTCTAGTCGAAACCTGTTTCATATGTCATAAATCAGATCATAGCTCTAGAGAGTGCTCTGATCGATCTATCAGAATCAATGCAGTGAACAATGAATACGATTGTTTCGAGTTCGATTTCAATTCGAATTTCGATTCAAAAAACTAGTCATCTCTTCAAAAGTCATTGAAGAAATAGAGATTATATCTTTATGCAAACTAGACAAAATTCTATCAGAAGAAAATTACTTTGAAAAGTCGTTTCTAATTGATGCTCATCTCATCTCGCAGAATCAATTCTTCAGCCTTCGTTCGCTAATAGACAGTGATTCAGCCGCTCATACGCTCATACACGCTAATCTAGTCAATAGAGTATGCGAGAAACTAGAAATTCAATCTATATCTCTGACAAAAGAGAAGCTAATAAGAGATTATGATGAGAAGATATCTAAGAAGATCATCACTCATAAAATTCTATTTAATCTCATCATCGAAAGTCATAAGAAATTGACTGTATCAATGTTGATAGCTGATATTGATCATCATGAAGTCATATTGAGTAAGCTCTGAATGAACAAAAACGAAATATTACTGAATATGTGAAACGACGTCATTGTTTTTTCGAATCAATTGAATACTTCTATTTCGATTTTTCCGATTTCTCTCAATTCAAATCACTCAAGTTGATCGCGATCAACTTCGTCTTCTTCAATCACTCAGACTAAGATCTCTATGATGCTCAAACGACTTGTTTCAATCACTGCTCAGAAAGAGTCATTCTCGATTCGAAGCATAAACGCAGCTTCGTTCAAAACACTGTTGAATCATTCAAAGAAGAATCAGACTGAAGTCTTTGCTCTATTCATGACAAACATCAATAGAAAAATCGCGTACAATACTCAGTGCGATTTGAACGCTTTAAACGTCTCTTCAATCAATGAAACGACTCAGAATTTGAAAGATATTAAAGCGAAGCTGTCATTGAAATATCATGAGTTTCTAGATGTTTTTGATCGAGCTCAATCAAATAAACTACTCTCTCATCGCTTCTATGATCATAAAATCGAGCTCATCAGTGATTCAACGTTCTCTCGCTGTCAAGTCTATCGAATGTTCTCTGTCAAACTTCTGAAGATAAAGAAGTACTTAAACGAGAATCTGTCAAAGAGATTCATCACTTCTAGTCAGACTCTCTATTTCTTTCTCGTTCTATTTGTTCTTAAAGCAAATGAAGATTTTCGATTCTGCGTGAACTATTGAAAGCTAAATGTCATTTTCAAAAGAAATAGATATTCTTTATCGCTGATAGATGAGATCATTGGTAAAATAGTGAATTGCAAGCATCTGACTAGATTGAACATCATATCAGCGTTCAACAAACTTCGAATGCATCTCGATAGCGAGAATTACATCACTTTTATCACTGCTTTAGAAGCATATAAATACAAGGTGCTATCATTCAAACTGACTAACGAATCGATCTTCTTTCAGCAATATATGAATGATGTTCTATGAAACTTTCTGAACGACTTTTGTCAAGTCTATCTAGATGACATTCTCATCTATAGCAAAACGAGAAAGAAACATAGAAATCACGTCAAACTAGTATTGAGTCGACTACGCGAAGCTGAACTGCAGATGAATATTCGAAAGTGCGAATTCAATGTAGAAGAGACTGTCTTTCTAGAAGTCATTGTATCAGAACTAGATCTTCGTATGAATTCAAGCAAAGTGACAGTCATAGTCAGCTGAATCACTTCGATCAATCTAAAAGAAATTCAGAGCTTCGTGAGATTTGTTAACTTCTATCGCCGTTTCATTAAGAACTTCTCGAAGCTAGTCAAACCGTTCATTCAGCTGACTAGAAAGAACACGTCTTTTGTTTGAAACAAGATTTGTATTCAAGCCTTTGACAATCTAAAGAAACAAGTCAGCTCGATCTCAGTACTTCGTCACTTCAATTTCAAACGACAAGCTATTCTGAAGATCGATGCTTCGAACTATGTAAAAGGTGAAATACTATCTCAGTACGATGACGAGAAAGTTCTTCATTCGATGATCTTCTACAGCAAAAGCATGATTCTCGCTGAAATCAATTACCACATCTATGACAAGAAATTGCTAGTCATTATTCGATGCTTCGAACACTGACGACTCGAGCTGAAATGCACTGAACTACTCATTCAGATATTCATTGATCATCAAGCTTTGAAGATCTTCATGAAAAATAAACAGTTGAGTCGATGACAAGTCAACTATCTGAACATTCTGTCGAAGTTCAACTTTCAGATCATCTTTAGGTCAGGCAAAATGAATACTAAAGTCGATGCTCTAACTCGAATGCCTCTAGCGAACGTCTCTGAATCAGCTCAACGACTTGAAGATCGTTTTCAGACTATTCTGACTCTCGATAGAGTCAATGTTCTACTCGTTGAACCGGAAGCAAATCTCTATCAGCGAGTGCGTATGATCAATCAAACGAATGAGCTCTGCGACGAATATAGGCAAGCTATGAACGAGAACAAGCTCAAATTTCATATCACTAAATTGAAGAACTGCGAAATCATTGACAGCGTTCTCTTTAGAAAAGACTTACTGTGAGTCTTCGAGAATATGCATACGAAACTGCTACAAGAAGTGCATGATCAATCTTCAATCTCTCACTTCGACAATAAACGAATCATCGATCTAGTTCAGCGTTTCTACTATTGATCAGATCATTGAGCTACTATTCGACGATACATTCGAAACTGTCATGCTTGTCAGCGAAGCAAAGTCTCTAGAAATAGCATCAATGAACTTCATCATTCTCTTTCGATTTCACAGAAACGCTGAAAAGATATAGCTATGAACTTCATCACTGAACTATCTCTGTCAGAAGACTATAACGTCATTTGCACAATCATATGTTGTCTCATCAAAGAACGTCACTATGTTTTCTGTCATTGAGAAGACGATGACATCTCAGTCAAAGAAACGATTTGAATCATGCTATGAAACATCTATCAACTGCATGATCTACTCAGTTCTATTGTTTCGAACAGAGACTTTCAATTCATATCGACTATGTGAAAGAGTCTTTGCAAGCGACTGAGAATCACAGCTAGTCTATTCACAGTCTATCATTCGAAGATCGACGATCAGACGAAACGAGTCAATCAAGACGTTGAACGCGAACTTAGAATCTACT
>JAABUS010000874.1_pt1 | contig 71545 bp, 76 predicted proteins | sample 5560161 | NCBI WGS metagenome assembly JAABUS01 (sample SAMN10711885, study PRJNA513376) | rock metagenome | isolation source: Antarctica rocks | place: Antarctica: Victoria Land, Trio Nunatak nord | collected 2016-01-04
GCCTCGACGCGCTCTTCGAGGCCACGGGGGAGGCGCTGCGCTCGGTCACCGAGGAGGACGCTCGCGGTTTCTTCTCGCACTGCGGGTACTTCGAGCCGCAGGTCCACTCTTTATGAGAACTGCTCTAGGACCGGGTGTTGCTGGCCTCTCGTGCCAGAAGTCTCTCTAACTGCTTTTCGTCCTCTACACGACCGCGGATAGCTATCGGCACGGCGAGATGACGGCGAAGCGTCGCCTCGTTGAGGTCGGCCTCGAAGAAATCGCGGAACAGTTCGACAGCGGTGATCTTCTCACCAGAATAGCTTCGAAGGGTCACTGAATCTCCAGCCTGGACGTATCCTTCCTGGATGACGCGGCAGTAAAGGCCCGGACGTTCCGCCTCTCGAAACCGCTTGACGAATGATGGATCTCCCATCCGCGAAGCCAGAGTCACACACGGGATACGTGGCGCCGTTACTTCCAGGATAACCGAACCAACGAGCAGACGGTCACCGATGCATACCCGAGCGCTTTCCAACTCCGTAATCGTCAAATTTTCTCCGAAAGTACCAGGTGGCAGTTCGCGCCCCAGAGCTTCCGACCACCATGTGTAGTCGGGAGCGCCGTAGACGTAAATGGCTTGATCCACGCCGCCATGATTCCTGGTGTCGGAGATCTCGTCGCCCGCAAGCCCATTGGCCGTAATCTGGACCGGCTCGATTACGGGACGTTTGTAGATGCCAGTCTTGCCCGATGCTTTGGCGTTTTGAATCTTCCGTTCCCGGCCAGCGTTCACGCTTAGTAGCCGCATCTCTTCTAGCTACGCAAGCGCTGTTTCATGGCGCGTTGCATCTCCCGGTCGGCGGTCTTTTTGGCGATATCGCGACGCTTGTCGTACTGTTTCTTGCGGCTGGCGACGGCGATCTCCAACTTGATGTGGCCGCGTTTGGAGTAGAGCTTGAGTGGGATTATGGTCTTGCCCTCGACCGCTATCTTGCCGGCGAGACGGTCTATCTCCTTGCGGTGCATCAGGAGCTTGCGGTCGCGGGTCGGGAGTTGCTCCCGCTGCCGAGCGTTCTCATATGGTGAGATGTGGGCGCCGATCAGGTAGACCTCCCCGTCACGCACCCTGGCGTAGCTCTCTTTCAGGTTTGCCCGGCCTTCGCGGATGGACTTGACCTCGGGCCCGGTCAGGGAGACCCCGGCCTCGTAAGTCTCTTCGATGCTGAAGTCGTGCCACGCTTTCTTGTTTCGCGCAAAGTCGCTCATAAGTGTTTCACCACCCTCAACTCGGCCCGCTTCATGAGCGGCAGAACGTCGATCAACTCCACCAGCACCCTGTCCCCTAACCGGTACGACGCTCCGATAGCGTCGTTGGACAGTACCACGCCGTTGGATTCTAGCTCCCACCATCCAGGGAGCTTGCTGACGTGTACGAGCCCCGTGGCCCCGGTCTCTAGCTCCACGAAAAGACCGAACGTCGTTGTGCTGACCACGGTACCCTCTAGCACGTCTCCAACGCGATCTTGCATCAGCCACATCAGTGTGTAGTCGTCAGCCGTCCGCTCGCAGATCGTGCTCTTATACTCTCTCTCGGAGATGTGTCCGGCGATCTCCGAGGTGTCTCGCGGCCCCTCATCGCCCAGCAAAGCGCGGTGGACGAGGAGGTCCGAGTAGCGGCGGATCGGGGACGTGAAGTGCGTGTAATTCTCCAGCGCCAGCCCGTAGTGTCCCGCGTTCGACGGCACATAGAAAGCCCGCGGCAGGGAGCGAAGGATCAGGTAGTTCACCACGTCGGATTTGGCTTGATGCGCGATGGTCCCCAGGTTGTCCGGCGTGGGCTCGGCCTGAACGCCGATGGCGGCGAGCCGCTCGCCCAGTGTCTCCAGCGACTCCGCGTCCGGCTTCTCGTGTACCCTGAAGACGCCGCCCGCCCGTCCGCGCAGCATCTTCGCCACCGTCTCGTTGGCGAGGACCATGAGCTCCTCGATCAAACCGCGCGCCGGTGTCGAACGGCGGACTTTCGACGCCACCGGAACGCCCTCGGCATCCAACTCGTACTCCGGCTCCCGGCCACCCAGCTCCAGCTTACCCCGCACGGCCGCGTTCACCTTGAGCCTGCGCGAGAGTTCGTACGCCGCAGCCACCAACTCGGACTGCTCTATCTCTTCTTCTCCCCGCAGGAAAGCGTCCACCCCGTCGTAGGTGAGCCGGGCGTCGCTGACGATGCGGCTACGGAAAGCCCGCGACGAGCGCGCGTTGCCGTCCTCCCCGACTTCCATGAAGACCGTAACCGCCGCCCGCTCCACGCCGGGTTTCAGGGAGCATACGTCGTCTGAGAGTCGGGCCGGCAGCATTGGCGCGACCTTACCTGGCAGGTAGACGGAGTTGCCCCGATAGGCGGCCTGTTTATCCAGCGCGGTACCCGGCTCAACGTAGTGCGTCACGTCCGCGATGTGGACCCAGAGACGGTAACCGTCGTCCGTTTTTTCGATGGAGATCGCATCGTCAAAGTCTCTAGCATCCGCGCCGTCTATGGTCACGGTGGGAAGTTGCCGGAGGTCTTCGCGTTCCGCCGCGCTGTCGAAGGTCTTACCCGCCGCGACTTCGGCCTCTTCCTCTACTTTCTTAGGGAACTCGCGGGAGGTCCCGATGGATGCGAATAGAGCCTCGTAGACGTTGCGCGGGTCTTTAGAAGAGCCCAGGACCTTCGTAACCTGGCCGCGCAGAGAGCGATTCTTCTCCATGACGCGGACGAGAACGATGTCCCCGGCTTCGGCGCCCTTCCGAAGCTTACGGGCGACCAGGACGGGTCGGCGCTCCTCGACGAAGAGTGGGTCCGCGACAGAATACTTACCCCGTCGGACGAGTACGGCCGGAAGGATCACGCCGCGCCTCCAGTGTGAGACTCAGTAAGGAACACTGTTTGAGTCTATCATGTAGGAAGTTAGGTAGACGCTACTCAGGCGCTCACCGCCGTGGGCCGATCCTCAGACGCGCAGGAAGCGCGTAACCGAGAGGAAACTGCCGATCACCCCGATCATCACCCCGACGACAATGAGAGCCGCCAGGATCAGGACCGTGTCGATTCCGGAGTTGGTAATCGGTACGAACGGCAGGGCGTTATGCGCCCAGTCCACGAACAGGTAGTTGAGCCACACGACTGTCAGGGCGGCGAGCACCGCCCCGATGAGACCCTGAACGAGCCCCTCGAAGACGAACGGCGTGCGCACGAAACCGTCGGACGCGCCGACTAGCTTCATCACCTCGATCTCCTTGCGCCGCGCGAAGATCGAAAGCCGTATGGCGTTTGAGATCAGCAGGATACTAGACACCAGGAAGAGAGCCGTCGCCGCGTAGAGTCCCCATACCATGTACCCTGTGACCTCGTTCAGACGGTTGATCGTCTGCTGCGGATAGCTCAGGTTCTCGACTGTAAACCCGTCTTTCTTCAGCTTTCCAGCCACACTATCAGCCGAGGTGGGGTCTTTTAGCTGTATCTCCAGCGAAGCGGGCAGCACGTTGCTGCTCATGCCCTTGTAGATCTCCGGTTGGTCCTTGAAAGTGTCCTTGAACTTCGCAAGCGCCTCGTCTTTCGAGACGAATTTGACGCTTGAGACTTCGGGGTAGTTTTCGACGGACTTGCGGACTTGGGTCATCTTGTCCTGCTTGGCGTCCTGAGAGAAAAAGGCCGTAACACCGACGTCGTTGCGCACCGAGCCTATGAGCCCCTCGACGTGGGCGCTGACCAGCAACCCCGCGCCCAGCACCAGGATGCAGATAAACGTCGTGGTAACCGCCGTTACGCTCATCATCAGGTTCAGCCGAATGTTCTTGAAAGCCTCGCGCAGGAAGAACCCGAAATTAAACCTCATCCGCGTACGCCCCCTTTACCTTATCCCGGACGATGCTGCCTTCATCGAGGGCGACGACCCGCTTACGCATAACGTCGACCATCTCCTTGTCGTGAGTCGCCACGAGAACCGTCGTACCGATGCGGTTGATCCTGTGCAGCAGCTGCATGATGCCGACGCTCGTATCCGGGTCGAGGTTTCCGGTCGGCTCGTCGGCGATGAGGATCGGTGGCTGCGAGACGAATGCCCGCGCTATGGAGACCCGCTGCTGCTCTCCGCCGGAGAGCTCGCCTGGGAACTTGCTCGTCTTTTCGGCAAGCCCAACCAGGTCGAGTATCTGAGGGACTTTCGTGCGGATGGAGCGCCGCTTCTGGCCCGTTACCTCCATCGCGTAGGCCACGTTCTCGGCGGCGGTCTTGTTCGGCAGGAGTTTGAAGTCCTGGAAGACGCATCCGATGTTACGCCGGTGGCGCGGAATACGGCGGCGCGGTATGGACGAGAGCCGCGTACCGTTCACGTAGATAGCCCCGGCCGAGGGCTCCATCTCCTTCAAGACCAAACGCACTATCGTGGACTTCCCGGAACCGCTGGCCCCGACCAGGAATACGAACTCGCCGGGGTCCATCGACAGGTTCACCCGTTCGAGCGCGACGGTATCCTTACCATAGACCTTCGTGACGTTGCTAAACTGGATCATTGCCTCTCCAAATGGGCGTGCCCGCCGGGAGCCTCGGCCCGAACATATAGTCGTGGGCTGTGCGCGAGGGATATGTTGTGAGGCTTAGTGGTAGAGTCTCCCCTCCTGAGACCCCGCCAGCCACGGGAGACGATAGCATCAAAAACGGCCATTATCAACTGCCGGAACCTCCGAGCGAAATGCGCTTGGCCTTGCCGGTAAGGATCATCCGATCCTTCTGCAACTCCACGCCAGTTATCTGGGTGTCATACGGCAAACCGTCGAGAGGATATGTAAAGTCCGTCCCGGCGAGAAGGGAGTCGGTGATCCCCTTCGGAATCGGCACCCCGAAAGCGCGTTCGCTCCGCGGCTCGAACGTCAAGGCGTTGTCCCGCGCTTTGAGACCTCCCTCCACGGAGACGGGGACGGCTAGACCGAGCAGTTCTATTTGCGATGAGACCCGCACGCTGTCTTTTTCGAGGTCGACACCCTTTACCGGGAACTGCTTTATCCGGGAACGGGCAATATCGGTTACGGCCTTCTCCGAAAGTTCGGCGCGCATGTCGCCCGAGAGCGGCTTCTCGGACTTCAAAGCACCGCTGGTAACGCTTCCGATCACATCTACATCGAAAGGGTCGAGGTCTATGGTTACCCGGTTTAGCCGCACCCCGCCGCCAAGGTCAAACTCGCCCATGTCAATGCGGCCCTGTGAGAACTTGCCAGCGAGCATATTCGGCGGAGGCTGACTCTTAAGTTCCACGTTCGGCGTATCCGCGAGTCCAACATCTCGTTGAACGCCTCGCCCTACCATCGCCCCCAGTGACGGCGGCAGGAAAGTATACGAACCGATAAGAGCCGCGGCGCCGAGCAGGATCAAAACCACGAGGATAATGCGAATCGTTAGAGCCACGGAGTCTACGGACTAGGAGCGATTCTTAAGGTAGGCGTAGATAAAAGTGTCGAGGTCGCCGTCGAGGACCTTGTCGACGTTGGCGGTCTCCTCGCCAGTGCGATGGTCCTTGACCAGCTTGTACGGATGGAGGACGTAGGAACGTATTTGAGACCCCCACTCGATATCCGCCTTCTCTCCGCTCTGCGCGGCGATCTCCTTCTCCCGCTTTTCCCGCTCAAGCTCGAAGAGCCGCGCCCGCAGGACGCGCATCGCGACTTCCCGGTTCTGGTGCTGGCTCCGCTCGTTCTGGCACTGCGCCACGATGCCGGTCGGGAGGTGAGTGATCCTGACCGCCGAGTCCGTCTTGTTGACGTGCTGGCCGCCCGCCCCCGAAGCCCGGTAGGTATCCACCTTCAGGTCCTTCTCGTCTACCTCCACCTCGACTGCGTCGTCTATTACCGGCACGACCGTCACCGAAGCGAAGCTCGTGTGCCTGCGGGCTCCGGCGTCGAATGGGCTGATCCTGACCAGCCGGTGTACCCCCCTCTCCGCCGACGCGAGCCCGAAAGCGTACTCACCATCGATGTTGAAGGTGGCGCTCTTGATCCCCGCCTCTTCCCCCTCGGTGTACTCGATGACCTCAAGCCCGAAACCGCGCCTCTCCGCCCACCGCCGGTACATCCGGGCCAGCATCTCGGCCCAGTCCTGCGAGTCCACCCCGCCGGCCCCGGAGTTTATGGTAATTATGGCCCCACCCTCGTCGTACTCGCCGGTAAAGAGCCGGGCGACCTCTTGCTCTTCCAGCACGGACTCGACCCTCCGAAGCTCGGATTCGACCTCGGAGAGCAACTCTCCGTCATCCTCGGCTAACTCGATCAACTCACCGGAATCATTCAACCTTCCCCGAAGGTCTTCGAGAAGCCTGACCCGCCCTTCAGCACGCGAAAAGCGGGCGGAGACCTCTTTCGCCTCCTCGGGATCGTCCCAGAAGCCGGGCTTGCTCATCTCCTCCCCGAGCCTGGCAGCCTGTCCTCGCAGGTCATCAACGCCGAAGAACGCCTCCAACTCCGCGAGGCGTTCTTCTAGCTCCGTTGTTTTCTCTCGTAGCTCCGCCACTAACCTGCCTGTGCCTGTGGTCCGCTCTCCGCGCCGTGGCATCTCTTGTATTTCTTGCCAGATCCGCACGGACACGGGTCGTTCCGTCCAACCTTCTCCACCTTACGCGGGCTCTTGGCCTCCGGGCTCGGCTCCTCGCCCCCACCACTGTAGGAGAACTGCTGGGCCTCTACTTCCTCCTGGAGCTTGACGTTCTCTATGCGGTAGATATAGGTAACGTAGTCTTCCTTGAGGCCCCGTTCCATCTCCTTGAAGATATCGAAGCCTTCGCGCTTGTACTCGACTAACGGGTCGCGCTGGGAGAGGCCACGCCAGCCGATGCCCTCGCGCAGGTAGTCCATCTCGTAGAGGTGCTCCCGCCAGCGGGAGTCGACCACGGAGAGGAGGACGCGCCGCTCGGCTTCGTCGAACGTGTTCACGTCGTCGGCGCGCATGTAACCGCGCTTGTCCAGCTCGGCCATCCGCTCGTCCCACTCGACCTTACGCTCTTCGAGACGATCATGTGCATCTTGCAGGACCATCTCCCGGACCTCATCGCTCGACAGGCTCTGCACGTCGAGGTTCTGGAAGTCGATCTTGCTCGGATAGAAGCGGTTTATCTCCGCCGAAAGCGTCTCCAGGTCCCAGTCCTCCGGGTAGGTGTTGTCCGAGACGTGCTGGGAAATTACCTCCGTCAGGACCTCCTCGACATAATCCTGGGTGTCCACCTTCTCGCCCATCAGGATGTCACGGCGGATAGCGTAGATCACCTCGCGCTGCTTGTTGAGCACGTCGTCGTATTCGAGGATGCGCTTACGGATCTGGAAGTTCTGGCTCTCGACCTGCTCCTGCGCCCGGCGCACGGAGTTGGAGATCATACCGGCCTCGATCGGCACGTCCTCCTCCAGCCCGATGCGCTCTATGACACTCTGCATCCGTTCGCCGCCGAAGAGCCTCAACAGGTCGTCCTCAAACGACAGGTAGAACCGCGACTCGCCTGCGTCTCCCTGACGTCCGGAACGTCCCCGGAGCTGGTTGTCTATCCGGCGCGACTCGTGGCGCTCGGTACCGAGTACGTAGAGCCCGCCAAGCTCCTCCACGCCCTCGCCGAGTTTGATGTCCGTGCCTCGTCCGGCCATGTTGGTCGCTATCGTGATGGCGCCCTTTTCGCCCGCCTCCAAGATGGTCTGCGCCTCCCGCTCGTGCTGCTTGGCGTTCAATACGTTATGCGGTATTCCTCGTCGGTTGAGCAGGTTCGCGAGCAACTCCGACACCTCGACCGAGACCGTACCGACGAGCACAGGCTGGCCCTTCTGGTAGCGTTCGACGAGGTCGTCGATCACGGCGCTGTACTTGGCCTTTTTGGTCTTGTAGACGAGGTCTTGACGGTCGTCCCGGACCATGTCCATATTCGTTGGGATGGAGACGACCTCCATCTTGTAGATGTGCATAAACTCGTCGGCCTCGGTCGCGGCCGTACCTGTCATGCCCGCCAGCTTCTCGTACTGCCGGAAGAAGTTCTGGATCGTCACCGTCGCGACGGTCTGGTTTTCCTCCAGGATCTTGACGCTCTCTTTGGCCTCTATCGCCTGATGCAGCCCCTCGGAGTAACGCCGGCCCTCCAGGACGCGCCCCGTGAACTCGTCAACGATGAAGACCTGCCCGTCGCGAACCAGGTACTCCACGTCCCGCTTGAAGAGTGTGTGCGCCCGCAGAGCCTGGTTGAGGTGGTTGACGAGGTTCGCGTTCACGTCGTCGTAGAGGTTCTCGACGCCTAGAGCCTTCTCGACCTTCTCAACGCCGCTCTCGGTCGGGGCCACCTGGCGCTTCTTCTCGTCTACCTCGTAGTCCTCACCCACCTTCAGGCGCGGCATGATGGCGGCGAAGCGATAGTAGGTGTCGGCGGCGCTCTCTGGCATCCCGCTAATGATGAGCGGGGTACGAGCCTCATCTATGAGGATCGAGTCGACCTCATCCACTATTGCGTAGACCAGGTCTTTCTGGACGAGTTGGTCCGTCGCGGTAGCGATGTTGTCGCGCAGGTAGTCGAAGCCGAACTGGGCGTTGGTGCCGTAAGTGATGTCCGAGGAGTAGGCGATTTTACGCTCGTCGAAGTTGTGGCCGTCCTGTATAAGACCGACCGAGAGACCGAGGAAGTGGTAGATCTGGCCCATCCACCCGGCGTCGCGGCGGACCAGGTAGTCGTTCACGGTAACTACGTGGACGCCGTTGCCGGTGAGCGCGTTGAGGTAGACTGGCATGGTGGCGGCGAGCGTCTTACCCTCACCGGTCTTCATCTCGGCGATCTTACCCTCGTGCAGCGCGATGCCGCCCATGACCTGTACGTCGAACGGGCGCATCCCCAGAGTGCGCTTCGACGCCTCCCGGACGACCGCGAAGGCTTCGGGCAGCAGGCTGTCGAGCGACGCGCCGTTTTCGAGACGCTCCCGGAACTCCTCCGTCTTCGCGCCTAGCGCCTCGTCGGAGAGCTTCTCTATCTCCGGTTCGAGAGCGTTCACGGTTTCGACACGGATTTGAAGGGCCTTTACCTTCCGGCCCTCGCCCATCCTGAGTATTTTAGTTAGCAGATTCGCCAAAGTTCGTTACCTCACTCGAATTAGCCCGTTCCTGGCAAGCTCTACGGCTTACGTGGCGGGCTCTATCAGACCGTAATTTCCATCACGACGCCGGTATACCACATTTATGTCACCCGTATCGGCACTGGTGAACACGTAGAACGTGTGGTCCAGGAGGTCCATCTGAAGGGCCGCCTCTTCGGCGCTCATAGGCTTCATCTGGAACTGCTTGCTCCTCACTATCCTGGCTTCCACGTCCGCTTCTTCCTCCGGCGCGACAATCTGCGGTTCCGGCGCGTGGTTCTTAAGCTGACCCTGCCAGCGGGAGATCTGGCGTCCCCGATAACGCCGCACCTGGCGCTCCAGCTTGTCGCTCATGCGGTCGATCGACGCATACATATCCGGCGAGGCTTCACGCGCTTTCAGGACGCTCCCGTTGATGAACAGCGTCGTCTCGACCACCTCGGGCTCGGAGATCGAACGGTTGCGCTCATGGATCAACTCCACCTCCGCCCGCGACGCGCTGTGCTCATCGTCGAAGAACTTAGAGAGCTTCTCCACCTTCTCGTGCGCGTACCGCTCAAGAGCCTCCGTCACCGATATGTTGCGCCCCTTGACCAGTATCTCCATGCGGCCTCCCTTCGGTCGACAGTTTTTAGCTTTTCAGCACTTCAGTTTCTCTGATTCGCACCGTCTTCCTACCCGCTGGCGGGCTTATTTACTTGGCTTAACATGTCCTGCATAAACTCATGGCATGGACCTCCCGCGCCCCGGCACGCCTGAGGACGTCGGCGCACTCGCTCATAGTGGCGCCGGTGGTGAATACGTCGTCTATCAACAAGATATTGCCGGAAACCGGACCGTGCGCCCGGAAAGCGCCCCGGACATTTTCTCGCCGTCCGGTCCTGGAGAGCTCTACCTGATCCCTGGTTCTCCGCACGACTTCTAGTGTATCCGAAACACTTGCGTTTATCCTTCCACCTATACTTCTAGCCATTATCTCCGACTGGTTGAACCCGCGCCTCCGAAACCGGGAGCGGTGAAGCGGCACCGGGACCACTAAGTCGAACCTGCCGGGGTCTTGGAGAACCTCCAGCATGAGAGGCGTCATCAGCCGGTCCACGACCCGCATATAGCCCTGGTACTTGAGGGTATGGACGATCTCTTTCCCGACGCCTTCGTAACGGAGTGGGGCTCGGGAACTCTCGAAGCCAAAGTCCACATTCTTGCAATCTTCACAGACGAAGGTTTCGAAGGCCGTTGGCATCCCGCACCGGCGGCACACGGGTCTACCTATGAGAGGCAGAGCCTCGAAGCATTCGCGGCAGAGCAGGTCATTCGCCCGCCGATCGCAGGCGATGCAACGTTGCGGGTAGAAAAGGTCGGCAAGGGCGTCGAGGTACGGTTTATACACGTAGAGGTTTCCTCCAGACGACTGTCAGCTGAAGCTCATGCTGCGCGGCGGCAGGACGACGCCGGGGTTTATGCGAACACCCTGGTCGAGCAAGTTGCTTTCTCCCACCACGGAACCGGCCCCGAGTACCGAAAGCCCGCGCACTATGGCGTCCTGGCCGACGCGTGCGCCGGGACCCAGGATAGAGCCGCGGATCACCGCTCCGGCCTCGACTTCGGCGCCATCGAGAAGGATGCTTCCCTCGACGACCGCGCCATATCCTATGCGGCAGTCCCGGCCGAGGGAGGACCTTCCACCGATGGTCGCCATGTCTCCTATCTCACACCCAGACGCCACGGAGACCGGTGGCAGAAGCTTCACGTTCTTGCCTACGTGGGTCGATGGGTCAACGTCCAGATACTCGAAGCCATCCCTCGCGCCCACCGCGCCGGAGAGCACGTCGTGGGAGGCGGCAAGGTAGCTGCGCGGGGTCCCAATGTCCTTCCAGTAGGAGCTTGATACATATGCGTAGAGCTGTCCCTGGAGTTGAAGTTCGGGGAAGATCTCTCGCTCTATAGAGACTTCCCGGCTTGCCGGGATCATGTCCAGAACCTCGGGCTCCAGCACGTAGACGCCCGCGTTTATCAGGTTGGTGGTGACTTCGTCGTAGGCCGGTTTCTCGAGAAACCGGTGAACCAGCATCTCGTGATCCACCTCGACCAGCCCGTAGGCCGTCGGATCCTCGACGCTCGTCAGCGTGATAGTAGCCAGCGCGCCCGTCGCCCGGTGCCGCTCTATCGCGGCTCTGAGATCCATACCGGTAAGCACGTCACCGTTCACCACGATCAGCGGCCCGCCGTCGAGATACTTCCCGGCGTTCTTGATGCCGCCCGCCGTCCCGAGCGCGCGATCCTCTACCGCGTAATCTATAGAGAATCCGTCGAGGTCTTCCCGCCCGGCGAAGTATTCCTGTATGGGGTCGGGCAGATAACCCAGAGAAAGAACAGCGCCCTCGACCCCGCCGGAGCGCAGGAAGTCGACCATATATCCCATGAACGGCTGGTTCCGCAAAGGCACCAGCGCCTTCGGGATGTCATACGTAATGGGCCGTAGCCGGGTACCGCGCCCGCCAACAAGAATTACCGCACGCATAGGACTACTAGCTTACATCAGAACCGGCGGTCTGGCCAATCCGCGTTTCGTATGATTGCGGCCTCCTTACTGGAGCAGCGCGCCTCCGGCGATAGCCGAGAGCGGAACGACGATCAGGAAGAAGAGCGTAGTCGCCACCGCCAGCACGTACACCGAGAACTTTACACCTCCGGTCCTTCCCGGTTCGAACGTCGCATCCCTGGTCGGTTCCTCGAAAAACATATTGCGGATGATGCCGAAGTAGTAAGGGACCGAGAGCGCGGTGTTAACGACCAACGCGCCAACCACGATGTAGACGAGGATAGATCCGGACTGAACGCCGGCAAGGATGACCCACAGTTTTCCGAAGAAGCCGCCGAAAGGTGGAAGCCCCACAAGCGCCGCCATAAAGACCAGAGTGGAGACCGCGAGGGCCGGCCGTGTCTTAAAGAGACCATTGAAGCTCTTGCTGTCCTCCCCGACGAGGTCTATGGTCAGGAATGCGCCCATGTTCATCACCGCGTAAGCCGCCGTATAAATGAGGACCGCCTGTACCGCAGTCCCGACCGCCGGTCCCTGCAAAGCCGCGAACGCCGCCAGGATGTAGCCTGAGTGAGCCACGGAACTGTAAGCCAGCATCCGGCGCACGTTGCTCTGCCGGAGAGCGAAGAGGTTGCCGACGAACATCGTCACGATAGCCAGGAACGCCATCACCGCTGTCCACGTCGGCGCGGCCTGGGGCATCCCTTCGAGCAGTATCCGCAGCAGCACGGCGAACGTGGCCGCCTTCGGGGCGACAGAGAGGAACGCCGCAGCACTCGTCGGGGCGCCCTGGTAGGCGTCCGGCGTCCAGAAGTGGAACGGGGCCGCCGAGAGCTTGAAAGCAAAGCCACTTAGGAGCAGGACGAGTCCGAGCAGGGCCACGGGAGTGAGTTTTCCGGTGAAGGTCTGGGCCACGTCCGAGAGCGCCGCCGAGCCGGAGACGCCGTAGATCAGGACGATGCCGTAGAGCAGCACGGAGGAGGCGATGACGCCCGTCAGCAGATACTTCATGGCGCCCTCGGCGCTCTCGCGGCGGTTACGGTCGAAGGCGACCATCGCGTAGGATGGGATCGTCGCGAGCTCCAGCGCGAGGAAGATGCCGAACAGGTCGCGCATGGAGACCAGGAGCATCGCGCCCACGACGACGGAGAGGATGAGCGTCATGTATTCGGGAGCGTCGCCCGTGCCGGCGGACCAGCGGGCCGCTGCCAAAACCGCGAAGAACGCCGATCCCGAGACGATCAACTTGAAGTACAGCGCGAAGTTATCCACGACAAACCCGCCGCCGAAGAAGCTTCCAGAGAACCCGGTAGCCATCAGGATGACCGCGCTGCCGAAGATCGCCAGAGCGCCGAGCGCTGTGAGACCCGCGACGAGCCCCACGGCCCGCTCCGCGAAGACGCCGACCATGAGGACCAAAATAAGGAAAACGGTCGCGATCAACTCGGGCAGCAACCCGAGGAACATGTCACCGGTAAACGTCACTAGTTGCCTCCGATCACGGCCAGAATCGCCTCGACGGCCGGCCGTTGAACCCCGATCAGCAGGCTCGGGAAAATCCCCAGCAGCACTAACAGCACCGCCAACGGCATCACCGCCGCCATCTCGATAGGCCCGGCGTCGGTTATTTCTTCATAAGCGGGTTGTTTTATCGGGCCGAAGACAGTTCGGGAGAGCATGTACAACAAATACATCGCTGACAGTATGATCCCAATCGCCGCCAGCACACCCTGCACGGGAAAGGCCGTATAGCCGCCCATGATGCTCATGAACTCCGAGACGAAGACCGCGAGACCGGGCAAACCCATAGCCGTCAGGGCGCCTAGAGCCAGAAGACCGCTGGCCCACGGCATCCGCGCCGCGAGTCCGCCGAGGTCGGAGATACGGCGCGTCCCCGTCCGCGAGGCGATAACCCCGACCAGGATGAATAGCAGCGCCGAGTAGAGGCCGTGCGTTACCTGCTGCATGACCGCGCCGTTGATACCCACCGCGTTCCCCGAAGACACCCCGAGCAGGATGAAACCAAGCGTCCCGATAGAGGAGTACGCCACTAGCGCTTTTAAGTCCGGCTGCATGAAGGCCACGAAAGCCCCGTAGATGATGTTGACGACGCCGAAGGCGGCGATCCAGGGTAGGAACGGATGTACGCCCAGCGGCAGGAGTGGAATGGCTATCTTGATGAGCCCGTAAGTCCCGAGTTTCGGAAGAATCCCCGAGAGCACCACGTTCGTCGAGGTCGGGCTGGAAACGTAGACGTCCAGCAGCCAGCTATGCAGCGGCACCGCCGGGACCTTTACGAGAAGGCCGAACAGTATCGGCGCGGCGATGGCTACCTGGGCCGTCCGGCCGAGTCCGCCTCCAGCACTGAGTGCTTCGATAGAGAAACTTTTCGCGAGGATGCCAAAGGCCAGGAACCCGGCGAGCATCACGGTCGAGCCGAGGAAGGTGTAGATGAAGAACTTGATGGCCGCCTGAACCCGGTTCTCGTCGCCCCACATGCCGACCATCAGATACATCGGTATCAGTGTGATCTCGAAGAATACGTAGAACAGGATGAGGTCCTGCGCCGCGAACACCCCGAGCATCCCGACCTCCGCGATGAACAGGATGGCGAAGTATTGCTTCAAGTTCTCCCGCACGTCCCACGAGGAGACCACCGCGATGAGTGTCAGCAGCGCCGTTAGGAAGAACATCCCGAAGCCGAGGCCATCTAGTCCAACTCGGTAGCCGATCTTTAGTGATTCTATCCAGGTGAAGTCCTGCGTGAGCGCCGCGTTCCCCAGGTCTCCGCCGAACGCGAAGTAGACGTAAGTAGCGAGCAGCAGTGGCACGGCCGCAACCCCGAGCGCCGCGTAGCGCACCAGGCGTTCGTCGTTCGGCACGAGCATCATCAAGATTGCGCCGAGCAGCGGGATGAATATGGTGACCGTCGTTATCACAGGCGCGCCCCCACAGCTACGGTGACTATAGTTATGAGGGCGATCAGACCTATCACCAGAGCCGTGTACTGCGCCCCCACTATCACCCCGATGACGAGCACGCTAATGAGGATGAACAGCACGTAGTTCTGCGTCCTTCCGGTCTGAAGTTTTTGCAGGAGGCCTCCGGTCCCCAGAGCGCCACGCCCGATGCCGCCCACGAATCCTCCGAGCGTCCGGCGGTCGAAGCCGCCAATTGTCCGTCCGAGTGCCTTCGCACCTCGCACGAACGTCGCGCCGTAAAGTGCGTCGAAATACCAGCCCTTGTCCAGAAAAGTGTGAAGACCGCTGAAACGGTTTGCCAGCGCCGCCGCCTGCTCGGGTCTCCGCGCGTAGAGGGCGTAGGCCAGCCCTATCCCGGCAAGTGCAAAGGCAATGGAGAGCAAGGCGAGTGCGACGCTGGAGTTGTGAGGCTCCAACCCAAGTGTCTTTCCGGCGAAGTCGCTCGGCTTCACGAATTCGGCGAAGTAGTCCTTCGTGGGGAGCCCGGCGAAGTTGTCCGGGATGCCGATCCAACCGCTGATCACGGAGAGGACTGCGAGTATGAGCATCGGGCCAGTCATTATCCCCGGTGACTCGACCGCCTCGCGCGCCGCCTCCGTACGCGGCTCTCCGGTGAAGGCGAAGAAGATCGCGCGGAAGATGTAGAACGCTGTCAGAAATACCGTCAACAGCGCCATCACGAAAAGTACGTACTGATGCTCGTCGAAGGCCGAGGCGACGATAGCGTCCTTACTCCAGAACCCAGAGAACGGGAAGATCCCCGAGAGCGAGAGCCCCGCTACAACCATCGCCCAGAACGTTATGGGCATTTTGCGCCGCAGGCCGCCCATCTCGACCATATTGTAGGAGTTCATGGCGTAGATGATGCTGCCCGCGCACAGGAAGAGAAGCGCCTTGAAGAACGCGTGGTTGTAGAGGTGGAAGATGCCCGCCGAGTAGGAGCCGAGCCCGAGGCCCAGCATCATGTACCCGAGTTGGGAGACGGTAGAGTAGGCGATCACGCGTTTTATGTCCTTCTTCACCAGCGCCATCGTCGCCGCCATGAGCGCCGTGAAGCCGCCAATGTAGGCCACGGTGAGCATCGCCGTGTCGCTCTGCACGAAGATATCGTAGGTGCGAGCGACCAGATAGACGCCCGCCGCGACCATCGTGGCGGCGTGGATCAGGGCCGATACAGGTGTCGGGCCTTCCATTGCGTCCGGCAGCCACACGTGAAGCGGGAACTGCGCGCTCTTGCCGATAGCCCCGATGAAGACCAGAATTATCGCCGCCGTAAGCAGCGAGCCTCCGATAAACCCGGCCTGAGCCGCCTGGGCAATACCGTCGAAGGCCGTCGTCCCCGTGGCCCGCCAGAATATGATGATCCCGATGAATAGCGCCGCGTCACCGATGCGGGTAACGATGAACGCCTTCATGGCCGCGTCGCGGGCCGAAGGCTTCTCGAACCAGTGACCGACGAGCAGGTACGAACACAGGCCGACCAGCTCCCAGAAGGCGTACAACTCGATAAAATTCGATGCCAATACCAGCCCGAGCATCGAGGCGGTAAAGAGGTTCAGGACGGCGTAGTACCAGGCGAAGCGGCGGTCGCCTTCCATGAACGCCCCGGAATACAGTTGGATCATAAGGCTCACGAACGAGACGACGACCAGCATCATCGCTGCCAGTCCGTCTATAAGGACGCCCATAGAGAACGAGCCCCCATTTCCGAGATCGATCCAGTTGACCGAGAACTCGATGGGCCCGCCGCCGCCAATCATCCCCGCCACCGAGAGGAGGGCGAAGACGGAGAAGACCAGTGAGATCGTCACCGCCAAGATAGCGACGTACTGCGCGCTCTCCTTCAGGTAGCGCCCGAAGAGCGCCAGCACGAAAAAGACCAGCGCCGGGAGGCCCGGAATGGCCGCGATAATAAGCTGTTGGCCGACACTCTGCATCTAAACGGCCACCTTTCTAGCCTCTCATTGAGTTGATCTCATCAACGTTCACCGTCCGGCGCGAGCGGTAGACCGCGAGCACTATAGCCAGACCAACCGCCACCTCGGCGGCGGCTATCGCGAGGACCAGCACCGCGTAGTCCGCCCCCACTCCCCCCGCCTTCGGCAGGTAGTCCGCGAAAGCAACCAGCGTCAGGTTGACGGCGTTTATCATCAGCTCGACGCACATGAAGACCACGACCGCATTGCGCCGGATCACCGCTCCCCACACACCGATGGCGAACATGATCGCCCCGACTACCAGATACCCTTCGAGCGGCAACGCAGCGTTCAGGACGTCCAGAACCTGCTGTACCTGCGGCGGCATTACTCCCGCACCTCCCGGTCAGGGCCGGCGCCCACCTTGCGGCGGCTGATGACGATTGCCGCGATCACCGCGACCAACAACAGCACCGACGCCACCTCGAAGAGCAGTGCGAAGATCTGCGTACCGGAGGCAACGCCAAGCAAGGCTCTCCCGAAAGCAGGAACACTCTTCAAGCCGTTACCCGGATGCGTGCCGCTCCAGTCCTCAACAGAGAGCACGTAAGAGAGAAATGCTCCTACGCCCAGAGCGACGAAGAGCCCGGCCCACAGTTGCCGGTTGATGATCGTGCGGAACCGGCGCACCTGCGGCTTCTGGGTGAACATGATGCCGAATAGGACAACCACCGTAACCGCCCCGACGTAGATCAAAACCTGAAAAGCCGCGAGCGCCGGCGCGTTAAGCATAGCGAAGAACCCCGCCACTCCCAGGAAAGAGCCCGACATGAACAGGGCCGAGTGGACCACGCTACGGCTGATTACCACTCCCAGCGCCGAAACTAGCGTCATCCCGGTCAGGAAGGCGAACGCGACGATCAAGCCGCCTCTTCCTTCTTCGGAGCTTTTTTGGGTGGCTTCTTCGGAGCGTCACCGTCTGCGGCGCCGTCGGCCTTTGCGGCAGCCTTCTTTGGCTTCTTCTTGACGGTTGGTTTGGGATCAACGGTCGGGTCGACGGGCCGCTCGCCGAATTGGCGCGCAAGCTCCAGGCGGTTGTAGGCCTGCGCCTCGAACTCCTCGGTGTGGTAGATGCAGTTGACCGGGCAGACCTCGACGCACAGGCTGCAGTACATGCAGCGGGAGTCGTCGATCACGAACCCGATGGCGTAGGGTTTCGCCTTGCCTGATCCGTCCGCGTCGCGCTTGGTCTGCTCGATGGAGATGCAATGGTCCGGGCAGATCCTCATGCACTGGAGGCACGCGATGCAGCGGTCCATGTCCACGGTCAGCATCCCGCGGCTGCGTTCGGGGAGGTCGCGCTTGTATTCGGGGTACATGCGGGTGATCTTCTTCTTGAAGAGGTGGCTCAGGGTGATCCCCATCCCCTTCAATATACCTTGTCCTAGCTGCGGCATCTAAACAATCCTCCTAAAAAATCAACATCGCGCCGGCGGTAACGAACAGCCAGACGAGACATAGCGGGACGAGTATCTTCCATCCGAAGTCCATCAACTGGTCCATCCTCAGACGCGGGACGCTCCACCGTATCCACTGGAACGTGAACATGATGAGCGAAGTCTTGAGTCCGAACCAAAGCCAATTGAAGTGTCCAAGGTCCAGGAAACTGAACGGCGGCTGCCAGCCTCCCAGGAAGAGCGTCGCGGTGATCGCCGACATCAGGCCCATCGAGGCGAACTCGGCGGCCTGGATCAAAGCCCACGTCATGCCCGAGTACTCGACCATGAACCCGCCGACGATCTCACTCTCGCCCTCCGGCAAATCGAACGGGACCCGCTTTACCTCCGCGATCCCCGCGATGTAGAACGTCAGGAACATCGGGAACTGCGGCACGAGGTACCAGTGCCAGAATCCGCCCTCCTGATTATTCACGACATCAACCAGTGAGAGGCTCCCCGTCAGCATCACGACCCCGAGGAGACTGAGAATAAGCGGTACTTCGTAGGAGATCAGCTGCGCCGCGCCCCGCAAGGCGCCGAGCAGCGAGAACGTCGAACGGCTCCCGTACCCCGCCATGACCACACCCAGCGCGCCGATAGAAGTTATGGCGACGAAGAACAGGATCGCGACGTTCAGGTCCGCGACCACAGCACCCGGAGCGAACGGCACGACGATCCACACGGCCGCCGCCGGAATGAACATGGCTATCGGGGCGGCCAGGAACACCCATACGTCCGAACGGGCCGGAGAGACGTTCTCCTTCGTAAAGAGCTTGAACACATCCGCCGCAGGCTGCAAGAGACCGCGCGGTCCCACGCGGTTCGGCCCGTACCGAAGCTGTATGTAAGCAGCCACCTTCCGCTCCGCCATCGTCAGGACGGCGGCAAGGTTCAACACGAGGAAGAGGATCGCCCCGAAGGAGATGAGAAATCGCAACGGCTCCATGTCCAGGTACTGGAGGACCGTGCTCATTACTTGTCCCACCCGCCACTGACGGGGTCTATGAGACCCATGATCGGCATTATGTCCGGCAGGTAATGTCCCGGAACGACTTCCTGCAAGAGCTGCATGTTGCAGAAGCTCGGGTCGCGGTAGTGAACCCGGTACGGCGTATCCGAACCGTCGGAGACGACGTGTACCGCGTACTCACCGCGTGGGCTCTCGACCCGGCCGAAGCCCTCTCCTTCGGCGGGCCGGATGCGGCGGCCCATGTCTCCCATAACCTCGCCCTCCGGCATCTTCTCCAGGCACTGCTTGATGAGCCTGATGCTCTGCAAGCACTCGGCTATGCGAATCCTGTACGAAGCCTCCACGTCGCCCGCCTGGTCCGTGATGACGTCGAACTCTAGTTCCGGGTAGATGCTGTACGGGAAGTCGCGGCGGATGTCGAAGTCGACGCCCGTGCAGCGCAGGGGTGGGCCGGTCAGACCCATCTCCACGGCCTGTTCCTGGGTCATCTTGCCTACTCCTCGCGTACGAGAGATGAAGATCTCATTCCCGGCGATCAAGTCCACGAAGTCCCGCTGGAAGTTGGCTTCGAGGCTCTCGATGTAGTCCCATATTTTCTGCGGTATGTCTTCCGGCAGGTCGGCCTTCACGCCCCCGAGCCGGATGTAGTGGAACATCATCCGCGCACCGGTGACAGCCTCGAAGATAGTCTGTATCCGCTCCCGCTCCCGGAAGGAGTAAAGAATAGGAGTGAACGCCCCGAGTTCTAGCATGAGGAATCCGACGGATGGGATGTGGCTCGCGAGCCGCATTAGCTCGCACATCAAGACCCGGATGTACTCGGCCCTCGGTGGGATCTCGACGCCGAGCAGATCCTCGACCGCCAGGCAGTAGCCGTGCTCGTTGAACATGTTGGCGAAGTAGTCGAGCCGGTCGGTCAGCGGGATGACGGCCGGGTACATGCGATTCTCGGCGATCTTCTCCTGGCAACGGTGCAGGTATCCCATCACGGGGTCGCACCGGACCACGGTCTCACCGTCAAGCTCCAGTATGAGCCGCAGGAGTCCGTGCATCGCCGGGTGCTGCGGCCCCATGTTCATGTCTATGGTCTCTAGCCCGAACTCGTCGCGCACGTCCGGGTTGACGAGACGGCCGCTCGCCGGCTGGGTCAGCGCGCTCTCGTCCACGCGGTGTTCTTCGCTCAACATATCTCTACCTCAACCCCTCGAAGGTTCGGCGGGTACTGATCTCGAAGCTCTTCAACAGCGGATGGTGATCGAAGTGGTCCTGCCACATGTACGTCCGCCGCAGGTCTGGATGCCCCGCGAACGCAACGCCGAACATATCATAAGCCTCGCGCTCGTGCCAGTTGGCTGTCGGGTAGATGCCCGTAACCGTCGGTATGACGGGCTCGGTCCCTTCGATGACCGTCTTCACCCGGACCCGGGCCCCGCGGAAGTCCATCAACTCGTAGGTCAGCTCGAAGGAGCCCTCGCGGTCGACGACCGTGATAAACGAGAGGTGCAAAATGCCGAGCGTCTGTCGTGCAGTGGTGAGCACCGCCGGCACATCGCCGGGCTTCGCCACGACCCGGACCACGTTGCCTTCCACGGCTGACTCTTCAAGGCCGTGCCGGTTGTTGAAGCCGTCCAGGTAGCTCTGGAGACGGGACTGGAGATCCCCCTCCGGCAGCGTTACCGCCACTCTAGGCATCCTCTTTCTTCTCGGCGGTCTCCGTCTTGGCGTTGGAATTGCCATTCTCTTCGGCGGCTTTGCGGGCTTTCTCTTCTTCCTTGAGCTTCTTTTTGGCTTCCGGCGGGATCCAACCGACATCCGTCATGGATTCCGGCGGCATCCCCTTGCGCTCGAAGACGTAGGTGCGCTGCAGGGGCTTTATGCCCGTGAAACGTGGCGCCTTACCTTCGCTGATCTCCGTATACTCGCGCTCTGGTAGATACTCCATGACGTTGCCCTCGTCATCCACGAGTGCCGGCCGGGGCCTCTCGTAGCCGACCTGCTGGTCGCGTTCGATCTTCTTCTGGAGCGTCATGATGCCGAAGATGAGCGCCTCGGGCCTCGGCGGACATCCCGGCACATACACATCGACCGGGATCACGCGGTCTGCACCCATCAGTACGGAATATCCATCGAGGAACGGGCCGCCGCTTATAGCGCACGCGCCCATCGCTATTACCCACTTTGGTTCGGGCATCTGCTCGTAGAGGCGGGTCATCCGCTCGGCCATCTTGGTCGAAACGGTGCCGGAGACGATCATGACATCGGCCTGACGCGGCGAAGCAGTAAAGAACCCGGCTCCGAAGCGATCAAGGTCGTTGTGCGCCATACCGGTTGACATCATCTCGATAGCACAGCAAGCAAGCCCGAACTGCAGAGGCCAGAGCGAGTTCTTGCGAGCCCAGTTGAAGAGCTTGTCCGTACTCGTCGTAATGATGTTCGGCTCGTTGAACTGCTGCATTACACCCATTTAAGGGCTCCCTTCTTCCAGGCGTAGATAAGTCCCACAGCCAGAATTACGACAAAGATAACCATCTCGACAAACCCGTAGACGCCGAGGCTCTTGTAGATTACCGCCCACGGATAGAGAAACGCGGCCTCCACGTCAAAGATCAAGAACAACAACGCGAATACGTAGTAGCGGACCGGGAATGGACGCCACGGGTCCGTGACGGTCGACTCGCCAGTCTCGTAGATCTCACCCTTCGTTCGGGAACGGTGACTCGGCGATAGCAGTCGCGCCAGAACAAGCACGGTAGCGACGAAACCCGACACAAAAATCAGGAAAAGCCCGACGTACAGGTAAAGCGCGCCATATGACATCTCCTGCTGAATCAGACCGAGCGTCAAACTAAACCTTTCTTCCCGGATATCATCCGCATGATACTCGTGTTCAGAAAAACTTTCAAGACGCTACTAAGAGTAGCAAAGAATGATTAATAATCCTTTAATGATCGTTACCGTTGCGCCCGAGAATCTGAACGAACTGAACGAGCATCTGGCGGTAGGTTTCGAGCGACTCGGTCACGACATACTCCCTCGGTCCGTGGTGTCCGCCGCCTATGGGTCCGAACTCGACGCCAGGGACTCCGGCCCGCTGGAAGTAGACTATGTCGGAAGCGCCGTGGCGTCCTACTCCGACGGGGTTGCCGTGAAAGTGACGGGCGGCGACCTCTCCCAGAGCTTTCACGTACGGGTTCTTTCGAGAGACGTAGGTTGGTTCGCGGGAGAACAGGACTTCGACCTCGGCGGGTAGGTCTATGGATTGGATCTGGTGCGTTATCTCCTTCGGGTCCTGGTTCGGTAGATACCGGATGTCCAGGTCGTAGGTGCAGCGATCCGGAACGCGGTTTATGACGTCGCCCCCGATGATGCGCGCCAGGTTGATGCTCGGATATGGGAATAGCTCGCTGCGCTCATTGGCGAAAGGTAGCTCCGAGATCTGTCGGTAGTGCTCGTAGGCCAGCAGCACGGCGTTCTTGCCGAGCCAGGGACGCGAGCCGTGCGCGCTCTTTCCGAGTAGAGTAATTCGCAAGTCCAATACGCCCTTGGCCTGCGTCCCGATGTGGAAGTCCGTGGGCTCGCCCGTTATAAGGAAGTCCCCCACGTGACCGTTGCCGATCAGGACCTCCGCACCTGTCGGTCCATCGTATTCATGCTCCTCATCCGGGACGATGAGGAGCTCGACCGCGCAATCGCATCCCGTCTCCCGCAGATCCAAGATAGCGTACATCATCGCCGCGAGTGCGCCCTTCATGTCGTAGACGCCGCGTCCGTAGAGCTCGCCCTCTTCCTCTTGAGGCTCGAATTGCCACTCCTCCCCAGGCACCACGTCCACATGCCCGTGCAGCAAAATCTTCGGCTCCCCCGCACCAACCTTTACCACGAGTGAGGTAAGCTCCCCCCGCTGCCCCGCGCCCTGGTATCGAACGGGTTCGATACCCCGCGCCTCGAACCAACCGTTGATGAAGTCTATCGCCGACTGCGAAACGCCCGGCGTGTACGATTTATAGCGCACGAGACGCCGGGTCAACGCAAAAACTTCGATACTCTTTGTCGTTACCGCCAGCGCGAGCCTCCGTCTCGTTATCGAGGACCGTTACGTAACCGGTCCGCAATGTATACAAGACGCTATTCTATATTAGATGAACTAAAAACTCGCGTGTATGGCGCCACGCTCTCAGGAAGCTACGGAGGCGCCTTCCCGGCTCTCGAAAGCTACAGTCGCCCCGAGCCCGGAGAGCTTCTCCGCGAAGTCCTCGTACCCACGCAAGATGTGTTTCGCTCCATCCACGACGGTCGTGCCGTCAGCCACGAGTCCGGCCATTACGAGAGCGGCTCCTCCGCGGAGATCCGGCGCCTGGACAATGGTGCCGGAGAGCCTGCGCGGTCCCCGCACGAGAGCCCGGTGTCCGCCGAAGAGATCTATGCCGGCGTTCATGCGGTTCAACTCCTCCGAGACTTGAAGACGGTTCTCGTAGACGTTCTCCGTAATAATTCCCGCTCCGGAGACCTGAGTGAGCAGCACCATCATCTGCGCCTGAAGGTCGGTAGCGAAGCCGGGGAACGGGAGAGTAGAAAGGTCTACGCCGGTTAGCTCCTCGGGGTTTTCGACCCGCACCCGGACGCCGTCTTCGACTAGCTGCATATCCACACCCATATCCCGAAGCTTCTCGAACTCCATCTTGAGATAGTCCGGGACGGCATTCCTGACCAGAACATCGCCGCCGGTCGCGGCGGTCGCCATAATAAACGTTCCCGCCTCGATGCGGTCCGGCATTATGGTCCACTCGACCGGATGCAACTCTTCGACTCCTTCTATGACGATGCGACCGGAGCCAGCGCCATGGATCCGAGCGCCCATCAAGTTCAGGAAGTCGGCGAGGTCTACCACTTCCGGCTCGCGAGCCCCATTCTCGATGATGGTCATGGCGTCGGCCAGGACAGCGGCCATCATGACGTTCTCGGTGGCGGTCACGCTTGGGTAATCGAAGTTGACCTCCGCGCCGCGTAACCCATTGGGAGCCGTCGCCTTGATGAAGCCGTGGTCCAACTCCACCTCGGCGCCGAGCGAACGGAGTCCATCGAGATGGAAGTTGAACTTACGGAGCCCCAGGTTGCAGCCTCCGGGAGCCGACACCTCCGCCTCGCCGAACCGGGCGACGAGCGGCCCGAGGACCACGATGCTCGCCCGCATCTGACGCACCAGTTCGTAGGGAGCCGTATAGGAGTCGATCTGCCCGGCGTCTATCTCCAGGGTGTGGTCCGATAAAGTCGAGCTCGCTCCGAGCCCATCGAGGACGGCTCGTATAGTGTCCACATCCTTTATGCGCGGTACGTTGTGAAGCGTGGTGCGTCCCGGCGCGAGCAGCGCAGCGGCGATGAACTTCAGGGCGGCGTTCTTCGCCCCCGAAACCGTCACTTCACCGTTGAGCCGAACGCCGCCTTCTACCAGAAAACGTTCCATAGATCCTCCCAGCTAGAGTCCGGGGCGTATATTACCCGGTTAGCCTTCTTTGTACTTCCGCGCCACGTGGACCAGATTCTCGCCGATCCTGCGGCGGCGCTCCAGTTCTCGCCGCGCAGACTCTACATCCTCGTCTCCCGAAAGCTCGGAGATCTCCCGCTCCGCCTCTTCGATCCTGGTCTCGGCCGCGTCACCATCTATCTCATCGATCGTCACGGCCTCTTCTACCAGGATCTGCACGAGATTTTCCGACACCTTGAAGAAACCGTCCGAGGTAGCGAAGACGCGCTGCTCGTCGCCCTGTTTGATCCGGACGTCCCCGATCTCCACGGTCGAGACCAGCGGCGAGTGGTTGACCAGAACCCCGATCTCACCGTCAGCTATCTTCGCGATGACCAAGTCCGCCTCGTCGTCGAAGACCGTCCTCTCTGGAGTGATGAGCCGGCAAAATAGCTGCCGGCCCTCGTCCCTCTGTTCGCGATCCTCGGCCATCTAGCTCTTGTCGCTCTCGTTGTCCTCGTCACTCTCGTTGTCCTCGCCAGACTCACCTTCGGCCTCGGACTCCGCGGACGCTTCGGCGTTCCCGGATTCACTATCCTCGTCTTCGTCCTCTTCGCCGGACTCTCCATCCTCTTCGCCGCTGATCGTCTTTCCCTTCTCGATGACCTCGTCGATGCCGCCGACGAGATAGAACGCCTGCTCCGGCAGGTCGTCGTGCTTGCCCTCGACGACCTCCTTGAACGACCGGATCGTCTCATCCAGGTCGACGAACTTGCCTTCGAGCCCCGTGAAGTCCTGCGCCACGAAGAACGGCTGCGAGAGAAACCGCTGCAACCTCCGCGCCCGCCCGACGATCACCTTGTCCTCCTCCGACAACTCGTCGATACCGAGGATGGCGATGATGTCCTGAAGCTCCTTGTAACGCTGCAATATGTTCTGGACCTGCTGCGCCACCGCGTAATGCTCGTCGCCCACGATAGACGGATCGAGGATGGTGGATGAAGAGGTCAGCGGATCTACCGCCGGGTAGATGCCCTGCTCCGCGAGTCCTCGCGAGAGTTCCACCGTCGAGTCGAGGTGGGCGTACACCGTGAACGGGGCCGGGTCGGTGAAGTCGTCCGCCGGGACGTAGACGGCCTGGAAGCTCGTAATAGAGCCGTTCTTGGTCGAGGTGATCCGCTCCTGCAGAGCGCCCATCTCCGTGCCGAGCGTCGGCTGGTAACCGACCTCGGAGGGCATTCGGCCCATGAGCGCGGAGACCTCGTTGCCCGACTGGACGAAGCGGAAGATGTTGTCCACGAAGAACAACACGTCCTGACCCATCTCTTCGCGAAAGTACTCGGCGATGGTCACGCCCGTGAGCGCCACCCGGAAACGCGCGCCGGGCGGCTCGTTCATCTGCCCGAATACCATAGCAGTGTTCGGGAGAACCCCAGCCTCTTCCATCTCGCCGTAGAGGTCGTTCCCCTCGCGGGTACGCTCACCGACCCCGGCAAAGACCGAAGTCCCCTCATACTGGAGGGCGATGTTGTTGATCAACTCGGTGATGAGCACCGTCTTGCCGACGCCGGCGCCGCCGAACAGGCCCACCTTGCCGCCCCGGCGCACCGGACACAGGAGGTCCATGACCTTGATACCGCTGACGAACTGCTCCGCCTGCGTCGTGAGGTCCTCGAACCTGGGCGGGGGACGATGGATCGGCCAAAGGTCGTCCGGGTCCTCGATCTCTCCCTGCTCGTCAACCGGCTGGCCCAGCACGTCCAGCACGCGCCCGAGCACGTTCTTACCAACGGGAATCGCAATAGGCTGTCCCGTGTCCTGCACGTCGAGGCCGCGCTGGAGACCGTCGGTCGAGGACATGGCCACCGTGCGGACCATGTCGTCGCCGAGGAGCTGCTGCACCTCCAGGGTCAATAGCCCTTCCTCATCGTCAGCGGTCTTCAGAGGGACGGTTAGGGCGTTGTAGATCTCCGGTATCTCCTCGGGCGGGAACCGCACGTCCACGACGGGGCCCTTGACCTCCACGATGGTGCCTACGCCGCTATGCTCGCCGTGACCATTCGTCTCTTCGGTCCTCTGCTCCGTGGGTTGGCCGTCGCCACCGTTTGTCTGTTCGCCGCCGACGACGCCTTCGGGGGTGCCGAAGGTCGTTCGGTTGAACTCCTGGCCGCTCTCGCTCATCGAAAAGTACCTCCTGCTTTAGCCTGCGGACAGGGCCTCGGCCCCGCTGACAATCTCCAATATTTCCTGTGTGATCTGGGCCTGCCGCGCCTTGTTCATCTGCAGCGTCAGGTTCTTGGCGAGGTCGTTCGCGTTATCCGTGGCGTTCTTCATCGCCGTCATCCGCGCGCCGTGCTCGCCCGCCGCGCTCTCCAGCAGCGCCTGCCAGACCATCGTCTCCACGTAACGCGGCACGAGCTTCTTCAGGATGGTCTCGGCGTCCGGCTCGTACTCGAGGTTTCCGCTCTGATCTTCCTCGCCGTTCTCATCCTCTTCGTCTTCTTCCGGGGCAACAGGGATGAGCCGCGTCACGACCGGGGTCTGGGTGAGAGCGCTCTGGAAACGATTGTAGACGAGGTAGACCTCGTCGGCCTCTTCATCGTCGAAGAGCCGCGTTAGTGTCTGTCCGATCTCCCGCGCCTTCTCGTAGGTCGGGCTGTCCGTGAAGCCGGTGTAAGCCTCTTCCAACTCGATACGCCGGAAGTTGAAGAAAGATACGGCTTTCCGGCCGCTGGCGACCTGCGCCAGGTCCGCGCTCTGCTCGTCCCGAAGCCGCACCGTGCGCCTGAGGACCTGGGCGTTGAAACCGCCGGCGAGCCCCCGGTCAGCGGTGAGGGTCGCGATAGCCACCCGGTTCACCTCGCGCCCGACGAGGAGCGGCGTGTCGCTCCTGGCGCGGCTGGCTACGTCGCGCATCATCTGCTCGACGTTCTCCGCGTAAGGCCGCGCCTGCTTCACGCGGGCCTCGGCCTTTCGGAACTTCACGGCGGAGACCGTCTGGAGCGCCTCCGTGACCTTGGCGATGTTCTTTATGGACCCTATCTGCCGCTTGAGGTCCCGGAGGGTTGCCAAAGTCTAGCTCCTCTCCCCCGACTCGTTCTGGTCTTCGTCGCGCGGCTCCTCGCTGCTCGTGTCGCGGACCTCGTCATCGGAGTCGTCGTCCGTCTCGACCGAAGCGTCCACTATGTTGCCCTGCTCGGGCTCGTAGTTATCGTTGAAGCTCTCGATGGCCTCGCGGAGGCTCTTGTCGCTCTCGTCGGAGATCTCTCCATCGCTCCGGATACCGTCAAGCACCTCGCCGTGGCTGTCGCGCATGTAGTCGCGGAACTGGTTCATCCAGTCCGGCACGTCGTCCGTCTCCACGTCGTCCAGGTAGCCGTTCGAGGCGGCGAAGATGATGACTATCTGCTCCTCAACCGGCGTCGGGTCGCGTTCGTCCTGCTTGAGGATCGCCGTAAGGCGCTCGCCGCGAGCGAGGGTCTGTTGCGTGGCCTTGTCCAGGTCGCTCCCGAACTGCGAGAAGCTCGCGAGTTCCCGGTACTGGTTCAGGTCCAGACGCAGTGTGCCAGCGATCTTCTTCATCGCCTTGATCTGAGCCGACCCACCCACGCGGCTCACCGAGTTGCCCGTGTCGATGGCTGGACGTTGTCCCGAGTTGAACAGGTCGGAGTCCAGGAAGATCTGACCATCCGTGATGGAGATGACGTTCGTCGGGATGTACGACGAGATGTCGCCTGCCTTGGTTTCGATGACCGGCAGAGCGGTAAGAGAGCCGCCGCCCATCTCATCGGAAAGCCGCGCTGCCCGCTCCAGCAGCCGCGAGTGCAGATAGAAGACGTCCCCCGGATACGCCTCACGTCCCGGCGGACGCCGCAGGAGCAGCATCATCTGTCGGTAGGCAATGGCGTGCTTGGAGAGGTCGTCGTAGATCACCAGCGCGTCCTCGCCCCGGTTCATGAAGTGTTCGCCGATGGCGCACCCCGCGTAGGGAGCCAGGTACTGGAGCGTCGCCGACTGCGCGGCGGAGGCGTTCACGATAGTCGTGTAGTCCATCGCTCCGGCCTCCTCCAGCGCGGAGACGATACCCGCGACCGAAGAGTCCTTCTGGCCGATGGCGACATATATGCACTTAACGTCCTGGTCCGCCTGGTTCATTATGGTGTCGAGGAGGATGGAGGTCTTGCCGGTCTTGCGGTCTCCGATCACCAACTCGCGCTGGCCGCGGCCGATGGGGATCATGGCGTCTATGGCCTTCACGCCCGTTTGAAGCGGCGTCTTGACCGGCTGGCGCTTGATGATACCGGGGGCTATGACCTCGACCGGGACGACGTCCTCGGACTCGATCTCACCCTTCCCGTCCATCGGACGGCCGAGCGCGTTTATTACCCGCCCGAGCACGCCCTCGCCAACCGGCACGCTCGCCAGCCTCTCGGTCCGCCTGACGGTGTTCCCCTCCTGGATGTGCCGGTCGTCGCCCGCGATTATGACGCCGACGTTGTCCTCCTCCAGGTTGAGCGCGATCCCGGTAACCTTCTCGCCGCGGGCGTCCTCGAACTCCAGCATCTCCTGGTACATAACGTTCGTCAAGCCGTGGACGCGCGCGATGCCGTCCCCAACCTCCAAAACCTGCCCGACCTCCTCGGTTCGGACGCGGTTCTCATAGTCTGTAATAGCACCCTTGAGTATGGAGGAGATCTCCTCCGGCCTCAGCCTACCCATCTATACAACACTCCTCTCGAGCATCCCCTCGCGGAGGCTCTCCAGCCGCCCCCGTACACTGCCGTCCATCATCTGCCCACCGAACCGGAAGACCGCTCCGCCCAGGAGGTGCGGTGCGACCCGCGTCTCCAGGATGACCTCCCGGCCTTCGAGTATCTCGCCGAGCCTCTCCTTGAGACGGTTCAAAGTCTCATCGGATAGCTCGACCGCCGTCGTTACCTCCACCTCGACCTTCCCGAGATGTTCCTTCACCAAGTCTTCGTAGCGCCGGAGCACGTCCTCCACGATATGCTCGCGTCCGTTATCCGAGAGAAGCTTGAGGAAGTTGGTCGTGGCCTTTTTCATATCTTTTGTGAGCGCGTCTATCGCCCGGCGCTTCTCGCGCTCGGGGATCTGCCCACCATAGAAGAAAAGCCTTAGCTCCTCGCTCTCGCGCAGCGCTTCCACAAACTCCTGAAGGTCTTCCAGGACTTCTTGCAGCTCCTCCTGCTCTTTGGCGGCCTCGAAGAGAGCCTCGGCGTAGGTCGAGACGGCGCTCAAGCGGTCCTGCTCCCGTTTCCGGCCGTGGAGCCGGTGACTTCAGTTTCCAGATCATCGAGGGCTTGAGAGATCAGGCGCTCGTGCTCGTCGTGGTTTACTTCGCGTCCGATGACCTGCTCGGAGGCTTGAATGACCATGCTGGCTACCTCGCTACGCACCTGCCGGAGAGCGTTGTCGCGCTCGCGGCCGATCTCGTCGCGGGCGCGCTCGATGATCCGGTCGCCCTCTTCACGCGCCTCCTTTTTGGTGCGTTCGCGCTGAGACTCGGCCTGCTTGCGAGCTTCTTCGAGAATGCGGCGGCCTTCGCCACGAGCCTCCTCGATCTGGCGCCGGTACTCGGCCAGAAGCTCGCGGGCTTCCTTACGCGTCTGCTCCGCCTCGTCGATGGAACGTTCGATCTCGGCCTGCCGCTTCTGGATCTGGTCCTTGATCGGTGGGTAGACATACTTGACCAGCAGGAAAAGCAAGATCGCGAAAACGATGATCTCCCAGAAGATCAGGCTCGTATTCGGTAGATCGAAAATGCCTTTGGGATCTATGCTATTCATGCGTTCTCCTCTTTCTTTGCTTCCAATCCTCGCCTAGAGAACGAAAGCTATGAGGAGGGCGAAGACAATGCCGTAGAGAGCGAAGGCCTCGACCAAACCGATGCCCAGGAACATCAAGGTCCGCGTCTGCTCGAACGCCTCCGGCTGGCGGTGGATGCTCGCGATGGTCTGCCCGATCAAGTACCCCATGCCCGCACCCGGCCCGATAACCGCCGTGCCAGCCGCGATGCCGGTCCCGACGTACTTGAGTCCGTCAGTGGGGTCTGCCGCCTGAAGTAGTGCCAACATTTCAACCATCTTGTTGCCCCTTTCTTTCTATTTTCTCAAACTCTTAGTGGTCCTCACGGAACATCGCGAGTTCTATATAAACCTGCGTAAGGATAGCGAATATGTAAGCTTGCAGCACGGCGATGAAAATCTCGAACGCGTAGAACACCAGCGACATCGGTACCGAGGCTATCGCCACGAAGACCCCGAAATAAAGTATTAGCCCCAGAAATACCAAGATGATCAGGTGTCCCGCGAGTATGTTCGCGTAGAGCCGCATACCCAGCGTGAGCGGCTTCGTAAATTCTCCAAGCACCTCGATAGACCACATAAACGGCACCATTATCGGCTTGAGCGGCAATCCTGGCGGCGCGAAGCTCTTTAGGTACGTCACCGGACCATAGCGCCGGAAGCCCTCGAACTGGGTAAGAATGAACGTGAGTAGTGCGAGGATTAAGGTGAACGATATGTTCGCCGTCACGGGATAGGTGTTGGGGATCAGACCGATCAGGTTCAACACTAGAATAAACACAAATAGGGAGAGTGTGTATGGGAACCACTTCCGCCCCTCCTCACCCACCTGACCACCGAGGTTACTCCCGAAGCCGTAGATCTCCTCCACGATAACCTGATACGCGCCAGGACGGTCTTTCAAAAGTCTGCTACCGATAAACAAAATAAGGAAAGTCACGATCGCCCCAAAAAACAAAAACCACACGGCCTTGGTTATGGAAATGTCTATCGGCCCGAGATGTAAGGGTATGATCCAGGCTTCCTTACCGCTCGTGAAGGTGTGAAGTATTTTCTCCCGCAACTGCTCCTGGCTCACCTGCATCAGCGCCAACGTACCCCTCAAGCTCCTGTCCTCCGTTCTACGCCCTCACCCACCGGACGCTGCGCGCCCGGAATATTCATAGTCCGCACCGCCCACGGCACGAGCATAACAGTCTCCGCGAAGTAGACCCCGGCGAAGCCGATCAACATCGCTACCACCGGCCAGAGCTCCAGATAGGCCGGAACACCCAGCGCTACCGCCGCAAAGCCATATCGTGCTCCGAACGACGAAGCCCCAAGCACTACCCCAACAACCTTCGAACGCCCCGTCAGAAGCGAGACCGTTATGGCCGTGGAGACGAAGCTCACTATACCGGTCCCCGCACCATAGCAGAAAGCCAGCGACTGGTCCCGACCATAGAAGTAAAATATCGCCCCGGCCACCGGAGCCGCCAGGAGTATCATCAAGGCAGCGCACCTGAGCGCGATCCTCCAATGATCGCTCATCCGCCGTCCAAGTTCTGCAGCGCGCGGTAAACGTAATACATTCCCCCGACGAAACCGAGTGCCAACCCGATCAACAGGAACAACGGAAGCGTGCCGAGCAGGCTGTCTAGGAAGAACCCGACGACCGTAGGAAGGGCGAAGATCACGATAAGCGTAAATCCCAAACCGACGAAACGGGCGTAGCTACCGCTGTTTCTGTTCCCATGAGAATCGGTATCAGGCATCGCCCGCACTATACCCTACCGGCCAAACTGTCGCACTCAGTTTCAAGCTGGCACATCTTCCTTGAGAGCGGTATTGGCTCATGAACGAGTACGCTGTTTCACTCCACGACATTTGCCCGCCGCGGCGCGAAGCCTTGGATGTATTCAGCCAGCAACAGAGGCTGGTCTACGGGGACAAAGGCGCGCGACTCCGCGACCCGCTCGAGCACCGCGTCAGGAAAATCGCTGCACAACCGCTCGGCGTAGCGCAGAGGGAAGAAAAAGTCGTCCACCCCCCAGACCAGCAGAACGGGCTTGTGGAAGTTCCGAAAAGATCGGGCGGCGTCGAGCGTGTAGCGGTTGGATACACCCTGTAGAAAGCGCGTCAGGTCGCGCCGAACCCCGGCGTTGGAGATCAAAGGTCCCAAATTGGCATCGAGCGTATCCGTGTCCGGGCGACGCTTGGAAACGGTCCACAATAGCACGCGCTGCGCGGGACGAGCCCGCAACAACCAGGCGAGAACGTCTACGAAACGTGTTCCGAAGAAACGGGCCGCATAGTGAAGGGGACTGAGTAACGGCGGGAAAAAGGCTTCGTAGGCATCGCAGGTAGTGAGAACGAGGCGCGAGATCCTCTCTGGGGTCTCGGTGATCACTACCTGACAGATGGCTCCGCCCGTGTCGTTGCCGACCAGCGTGACATCTTCGAGATCCAACGCTTCGATGAGATCAGCGACGATCCGGGCGACTCCTTTGGGGCTGAGATCCGCATCCGCCCGCATCGGAACCGAGTGGCTGCCCAGCGGTAGATCTGGGACGATGCATCGAAACTTCCCGGAGAGCCGCGCCACCACATCCCGCCAGACCGTTCCATTCACCAGTATGCCGTGAACGAGGACTAACACCGGCCCGCTCCCCACATCGCGGTAGCGGATCACATCCTGCCCCAACCGACCTTCCTCCATCCTATCGGCTACCCGTTCAACCGCCATAATCGTTCTCCTTCCACCAAACGATTGTAATAGCATGATACCCAATTATTGACACTATGTCAATAAACACCTTGTCAATAAGGTTTGAGATAGACTAATATTGGCTGCATGTCGTTGGGGTTCGAAGCTTGAGTATGTCGGAGAGTCCCCGGCGGCGGCATACTCCCAGGCAGGCCGAGCAGGCGATCCTGGCGGCGGCGAGGTCTTTCCTTGGGGAGCATTCGTTCCGGGATTTGACGGCAGAGGCAGTGATGGCCCGCACCGGGTTGTCACGTCCGGCTTTCTACGCTTACTTTCGGGATCGCTACGACCTGGTTACACATCTTCTGGAAGGCATTGGAGCGTTGCTCTTCGCGGTGGACCGGGCCTGGTTGGAAGGCAAGAGCGAGAGTCGGGAGGAAGCGAGTATGAGTCTGGGCGAGGCTCTCAGGAGGGGTTCTGAGACGTTCCTGCTCTACGGACCCGTGCTACGGGCCATAGCAGACGCCGCGAGTCATGACACCAGGGTCGAGCAGGCGTACAGGTTCGGTCTGATCGAGAACTTCATCCAGGCGGTTACGGCTCGCATAGCGTGCGACGTGGAGGCGGGAGTCTCATCGGCAAACATAGATCCCGAAGAGACCGCGCGGGCGCTGGTGTTATTGACCGAGCGTTATCTTCTCGACGTCTTCGGAAGACCAAAGGCAAGGCCATCCGAGACGCAGATTGCCACAATCGTCAGCACCTTGGAGAGGGTGTGGAACCAGACACTCTACGGCCCCGAGTCTTAGAGCCTCAGTTCTCATCGGGCGCGAACTTGACCATGCTCAGTCCACCCTCAGAGGCGAGCTCCATCGCGAGTGGGTCCGGGTAGCCGCCGGCGTAGTGGACCTCCTCGATGCCGGAGTTCATGATCATCTTGACGCACATCAGGCACGGCTGATGGGTGCAATAGATCGAAGCTCCCGTTACTGAGACACCGTGGTAAGCGGCCTGGATTATGGCGTTCTGCTCGGCGTGGAGCGTCCTCTGGCAACTCTCGCGACCGTCCACGATGCGGATGAGGCAGCCAACGTCGTCGCAGTGCGGTAGCCCAGAAGGACTGCCGTTGTAGCCGGTGGTCAGGATTCTCTTATCGCGAACGATCACGGCCCCCACTGCGAGGCGCGGACAGGTCGAGCGGGTAGCGACCTCGTGCGCTATACGCATAAAATACTCGTCCCAGGACGGGCGGACTTTCTTTAGCGCGGCATGCGCCTCTAAGGTGTCCGTCTCGGGGTTCTCAAAGGGTTCCATAGAGTCTGTCCCCCGCGTCGCCGAGGCCCGGCACGATGAACGCGGCATCGTTCAACTCCGGGTCTATGGCGGCGGTGTAGAAGTGGACGTCCGGGTGCTCTGAGGTGACTCGCTCGACGCCCGGCACGGCGGAGACGGCGTGAAGGCAGGAGATCCAGGTGGCCCCCTCCTCCTTCAGCTTCGTGAGCGTCGCCGAGAGGCTTCCACCGGTCGCCAGCATCGGGTCGAGGACGAGGACCAGATAGTCTTCCAGGTTGCGCGGCAGGTTGACGTAGTACTCGACGGGCTGGGCCGTCTCCTCGTCGCGGAAGAGACCCATGAAGCCAACCGTCGCCTGCGGCAGCAGGGCGAGAGCGCCGTCGAGCATCCCGAGTCCCGCGCGCAAGACGGGAACGAGGCAGACGGGACCGGAGATCTCCTCTACCTCCGTCTCCTTTAGAGGAGTCTGTATCTTGGTCCGGCGCGTCGGCATGTCACGGGTAGCCTCGGCCACCATGATGAGCGCCAACTCCTTCAGGGCCTGCCGGAATTCCCGCGTCGGGGTCCTCTCGTCGCGCAGGACGGCGAGCTTGTGACGGCTCAGAGGTCCATCCACGACGAGCAGGTTTTTGACCTCTGGCTTCGCCTCACTCATAGAGCGGGTACGCCTCCGTGAGGGCCGTAACCTGGTCGCGTAGACCGTCTGTCTCGCCGCGCGCGGCCTTAACGATGATGTCGGAGATCTCACGCATCTCGTCCTCGCCCATGCCGCGCGTCGTCATGGCCGGGGTGCCAAGCCGGACGCCGCTCGTCACGGTCGGCGGCTCGGGGTCGTTCGGGACCATATTTTTGTTGCACGTAACGCCCACGGCCTCCAGCTTCTCTTCGAGCTCCTTGCCGTTGGTTTCGGACTCGCGCAAATCGACCAGGATGAGGTGGTTGTCCGTGCCGCCGGAGACGAGGTTCAGGCCGCCTTCTAGCAGCCCCTCGGCCAGCGCCCGGCAGTTGTCCACTATCTTCTGCGCGTAGTCCTTGAACTCGGGCTGGAGGGCCTCGCCGAAGGCTACGGCCTTACCCGCGATAGCGTGCATCAGGGGTCCGCCCTGCATTCCGGGGAAGACGCGGCTATTCACTTTCTTCGCGAACTCTTCGCGGCTGAGGATCATTCCGCCCCGAGCGCCGCGCAGCGTCTTGTGCGTGGTGGTCGTGACGACCTCGCAGTAAGGAATCGGCGAAAGATGAACGCCCGTGGCGACGAGGCCGGCGATGTGGGCCATGTCCGTCAGGAAGAATGCGCCGACCTCATCGGCTATCTCGCGGAACCTCTCGAAGTCGAGGATGCGCGGGTAGGCGCTGGCTCCCGCGAGGATCATACGCGGCTTCTCACGCAGGGCGATGTCGCGCACCTGGTCGTAGTCTATGTAGCCGTCATCTCCGACACCGTAGTGGGAGAAGTCGTAGGTACGACCGCTAAAGTTGAGCTTCATCCCGTGCGTGAGGTGTCCGCCGTGGGCGAGGTCCATCGAGAGTACCTTGTCTCCCGGATCTATGAGCGCGGCATAGGCCGCCTCGTTCGCCTGGCTGCCGGAGTGAGGCTGGACGTTGACGTGGTCCGCGCCGAAGAGCTGCTTCGCCCGCTCGATGGCGAGCACCTCGACCTTATCTACCTGCTCGCAACCGCCATAGTACCGCTTGCCCGGATAACCCTCCGCGTACTTGTTCGTCAGCACCGAGCCCTGCGCGGCGAGGACCGCCGGGGAGGCGAAATTCTCGCTGGCGATCAGCTCGATGGTCGTCCGTTGACGTTCGAGCTCGCCGTCGAGCGCGTCCTGGACCTCTGAATCAACGACTTCGGTGTACGGGCCTATCAAGGTCTACCTCCGCTTGGGGTTTGGGTTGTATCCGGCGCTCTGCCGGCGAAATTACTGGTGGTCGAGCGATCTGCCGGGGCTTCGTGATCCCCACTTCCTTCCTGCCTTACGTGCAACTAGAGTGAGTATAAACGTTCTTCTCGAAGCCCTCAATCGGTATTCGTTTTCGTCTCTTCCGCCAGAAGAGCCAGCCGCTCCTCCGTAAGCTCCGCTGTTGCGCGCAGGAGCCGCGCCCCGCCCCCAGAGAGGTCCACGACGGCCGAAGCCTCTCCTCCACCAGGGTCTCCCGCCAGCGCGAAGTCAGCCCCGGCCATCACCCGTTCGTCCACGTCTTCGATAGCCCTGGGCGCAGTCTTTCCCGACAGGTTGGCGCTGGTCGCGTACAGCGGCCCTCCGTAGGCGGTGAGCAGGTCCCGTACGGCCGGATGGTCCGGCACGCGCAACCCGACCGTCCCTCCGTCCGCACTAGCGAGCACGAGGGTAAGCGGACCCGGCCAGTACAGCGCGGCGAGCTTTCTCGCCAGTAACGGGACTTCTCCGGTCAACGCGAACGCCTCTTCCGCCGAGGCGCAGAGCAGGGCCACGGGCTTGTCCGGGTCCCTGCCTTTTATCTCCCATATTCGGTGGAGGCCGGTGTCCCCGGCGATGAGTCCCACGACCGTTTCGGTGGGGATCAGGGCCACCTTGCCACCCCGCAGGACTTCCGCCGCTTCTTCGGTGGAGACGGGCTTCATCCTCCCTCCCACCTCAGCAGGACGGCGCGGGGAGTCCCTGCCAGGTCGTCGCGTATACCGAGCGGGGTGAATCCGGCTTTCCGTCCGAGACTCAATACCGCTTCGACCTGCGCGTCGCCGACCTCAAGGACCATGTCCGCGCCTTCCAAGAGCAGCAGCGGCGTCTCAGCGAAGATGCGCCGGTAGAAGACGAGCGAATCCGGGCCGCTGTAGAGCGCGGTGTCCGGGTCCCACTTCCGGACCTCCGGGGCGAGCCTATGCACCTCGTGGGTAGCCACGTAGGGTGGGTTGGAGATCAGCACATCCACGCTTCCATTCAGAGGCTCCATACCTGAAACCATATCCGCCCGGTGAAAGCAGACTGTAGCCTGGTTCACTTCGGCGTTGCGACGCGCTATCTTCAACGCGCTTTCGGAGATGTCGGTGGCGTGGACCTCGCAGAGCGGGCGTTCCTGGGCGATGGAGATGGCGATTGCGCCGGATCCAGTACCGATATCGATGACCCGGCAGCGTCCGTCGCGCCGGTCGATAGATTTCAACGCGGCATCCACGACGCTTTCGGTGTCGGGGCGCGGGATTAGGGTATCTTCGTTTAGCTCTAGCTTGAGGTTGCGAAAGTATGCGTAGCCGAGGATGCGCTGCACCGGCTCGCGGTCGATGCGGCGGGAGATCCAAGCTTCGTATCGCTCAACCTGCTTTTCGGTCAAGGGCTCCCGATACATGGACAATTCGCTTCGGCCTACTCCAAGCATCTCGGAGAGCAAGACTTCGGCCGAGGCCTCTGGTTCAGGGACGCCTGCGTCCGCCAACCGCCTGGTAGCAATCAGCGCCATCTCTCGGGCGCCTGGAGCGCCGGCTTGCACCTTTAGCTTGGGGTGCCGGCCGCTTCGGCGGCGAGGCGGTCGGCCCGCTCCTTGGCGGCGAGCGCCTGGGTAAACTCTTCCAGGTCGCCGTTCAGGGTGGCTTCGAGGTTGTGGGAGGTTACGCCCACCCGGTGGTCCGTGATGCGGCCTTGCGGGAAGTTGTACGTGCGAACCTTCGCCGAGCGGTCGCCGGTCCCAACCTGCGCCTGACGCATCGCGCCCTCCTGCTCCTGACGCTCGCGCATCTCGCGTTCGAGGAGTCGGGAGCGCAGGATACGCATGGCCTGCTCCTTGTTCTGGAGCTGGCTCTTCTCGTTCTGGCAGGTGACCACGAGGCCAGTTGGCTTGTGCGTAATGCGAACCGCCGAGTCCGTAGTGTTCACGCTCTGTCCACCGGGGCCGCTGGAGCGGTACACGTCTATCTCCAGTTCACCGGCGTTTATATCTATCTCCACGTCCTCGGCCTCTGGCAGCACCGCGACCGTCGCCGTCGAGGTGTGGATACGGCCCTGGCTCTCGGTCTTCGGGACGCGCTGGACCCGATGCGTGCCGCCCTCGTGCTTAAAGATCGAAAAAGCCCCGTCGCCCACGATCTCGAGGGCGACTTCTTTGTATCCACCGACCTCCGCCGGGCTGGAGGAGAGTATGCGGTGCTTGAAGCGGAGCCGCTCGGCGTAGCGGGTGTACATTTCGAGCAACTCGCCCGCGAAGAGCGCGGCCTCGTCACCACCCGTTCCGGCACGGATCTCGATGATCACGTCCTTATCGTCATTCGGGTCGCGGTCTATTAGCTCCGTCCGGATACGCTCGGACAAATCCTCGATCCGCTCGTCCGCCCCCCGCGCCTCCTCCGCGTAGAACTCACGCTCCTCCGCGTCCCCCGCCGTCGGAATCAACTCGCGCGCTTCGTCCGCTTCCTGGATTGAGTCCAGAAGCTCCTGCGACATCTCCGCGCCGCGCTTCATGCGCGCATGCTCCTTCGCCACCTCCCGGTAGCGGTTCTGGTCGGAGTAGATATTCGGGTCCGAAAGCTCTTCGGTCAGCGACTTATAGCGGCCGAGGGTCTCCTCGGCCAGTTTGGTTACCTGTGTATCCAACTTAGATCACCAGCTTATTCGTGGCCTCGTTCGGCGCTATCTTCGCCTCTTCCTCCATCGAGAGCACCTTCTTGAGCGACGCCATCGCTACCTCGACCATGTCGTCCGAAGGCTCCCGCGTCGTTAGCTTCTGAAGCTGCAACCCCGGCCACACGATAGCCCGCACGAGGGCGCTGTCCTGATGCCTCGCGCTCCACATGATGAACTCGAACGCGATCCCCGCCACGATCGGAATTACGATCACCCGGCTCGCGAGCATATACACCCACCCCGTAACGCCAAGCAGGCTGAATGCCAGGATGCTCAACACTAGCACGTACAGAACGAAGCTCGTTCCGCAGCGAACGTGGCTCGTATCCAGCTTGCGAGCGTTCTCCGGGATAAGTTCCTCGCCTCGTTCGTATACCTTGATCGCCTTGTGCTCCGCTCCGTGATACCCGAAGAACCGCTTCACGTCACGGCTGACCATGGTGATCCCAACGAGATACACCATGAAGATGCCGATCCGCAGGAAGCCCTCGACGAGGTTGAAGAGGATCGGGTTCTGAATGCTATTACCCAGCAGCGCGCCGAGTCCTTTGGTACCGAGCACCGGCGCCGCGAGGAAGAGCCCGAAACCGAGCACGAGCCCGAAGAGCAACGTACCGGCGATCTCCTTTTTAGAGAGGTTCTCCTCTTCCCCGAGCGCGATGTTAGTCGAGAGGGTCAGCGCCTTCATACCGAGCCACAGGGTTTCGCCCATCGAGACGGCCCCGCGCACGATGGGCAGCCGGAGGAGCTTGTTCTTCCGGGTTACCGAGCGGAACTGCTCCGCCCGGATATCCACGTCGCCCGAAGGCGTCTTGACCGCCATCCCCCAGAAGTTGGGGGAGCGCATCAGGACGCCTTCCATTATGGCCTGTCCGCCAACCCTCATCGACGAGACCCTATTTGTTGTTCTGGCGCGACATCCGGTTGCGGAACCTCTGCACCCGGCCGCCAGTGTCGACTATCCGCTGCTTGCCGGTGTAGAACGGGTGGCAGTTGGAGCAGATGTCCACCGTTATAGCGTCGCCCGCCGTCGAACGGGTCTCGAACTCCGTGCCGCAGCTCGTGCAGCGCACCAACGTCTTCGTGTACTCGGGATGAATGTCAGTCTTCATCTAAAAGCCTCCGCTTCATATATGTTTGTTTCTATAGTTTATTACGTCTGTAAAGGGAACAAGGGCAGGCGCAAAGAGCGCCCTCCCTCACCGTAGAACTAACCTCTAACCCGCTGCAACTCGCGCAGGAACTCCGCGTTGGTGCGGGTCTCTTTTAGTTTCTGGATCAGAAGCTCTATCTTCTGCCCGGAGTCGAGAGCGTTCAGAATGCTGCGGACCTGCCACACTCTCTGAGCTTCAGCGGCCTCCATCAGGAGCTCTTCCTTACGCGTCGAGGATTCCTCGATATTGATGGCCGGGTAGATCCTTCTATTCGCCATTTTGCGGTCGAGCCTCAACTCCATGTTGCCGGTACCCTTGAACTCCTCGAAGATGACCTCGTCCATCCGGCTTCCGGTCTCTACCAGCGCGGTAGCCAGGATAGTCAATGACCCACCATTCTCGATGTTCCTGGCTGCTCCGAAGAACTTCTTCGGCGGATATAGCGCGGCAGAATCAACGCCACCCGACAGGATGCGTCCCGAGGCCGGGGCCGCGAGGTTGTAGGCTCTGGACAGTCGAGTAATGCCGTCGAGCAGAACGACGACGTCCTCGCCGTCTTCCACCAGACGCTTCACGCGCTCCAGGACCAACTCGGCGACGGCGATGTGGTTGTCGGCCGGCTGGTCGAAAGTAGAAGCTACGACCTCGGCCTCGACCACGCTCCGCTCCCAGTCCGTCACTTCTTCCGGGCGCTCGTCGGCGAGCACCACGAAGAGCTTAACCTCCGGGTAGTTGGCGGCAATTGACTGGGCGATCTGCTTGAGAATCGTCGTTTTGCCGGCCTTCGGCGGCGAGACGACCATACCGCGCTGGCCCTTCCCAATAGGCGCGACCAGGTCTATGACTCTGGGGGCGATGTCGTTTGGCTTCCACTCCAGACGAAGTCGTTCCTCCGGATAAAGCGGCGTTAGGTCGTCGAAGTTGGGACGCTTGCGGCCCTTCTGCGGCTCCTGGCCGTTTACGGTCTCGATGCGTACCAGGGCCGGATACTTCTCACCTTCGCGGGCCGGACGGATCTGTCCGAGCACGAGGTCGCCCCTGCGGAGGTTGAAACGCTTTATCTGAGAGGTCGATACATAGACGTCGCCCTTGCTCTGGCTGTATCCGCCCGTTCGCAGGAACCCAAACCCATCAGGCAGCACGTCGAGGATACCGCTCTGAGATAGAGACTCGCCTCCCTTGTCGCCCCGCTGCCCGTCGCGCTCCGGGCGGCGATCCTGCCGCTGGCGCTGCTCCTGCCTGTGTTCCGGGCGCCGCTGTTCCGGCGCTTCGGGAGCCTCTACAACAGCTTCCGCAGTACCGTTCGCCGTCTCCTCCGGAACCGCGGCGGGCGCCTCCGTCCTTCCGTTGGTTCCGTTCGTCTGCGGTGGCGCGGGCGCTTCGGCGACATCGGGGTGCGGGCTAGCCTCCCGAGGCGGAGTCTGGGCCCCAGCCTGTTCGGTGGCGACCTCATAGATCCTCTGCGCCAGCTCTGGCTTACGGTACTTGCGGTACTGCTCGATACCGAGCTGCGAAGCTATCTGATGCAGGTCGCTCAGACGCTTGCGTTCAAGGGTGGCTAGTTCGGTCATATTCTTCTACCTCTCCTGGTTTGTAATACGGAAGTGTCGTTCATCGCGTCTTTGGGTCTCGCGGGTTTACTGCGTGTGTGCTAAAGCTGGAAGCCTCTTTGCCCGGTGTCGGGCTCCAGGGCATGGATTGCATCTTTCGATCTTACTATACACGACTCCGAGTTGAACAACCATAGTGCGAATCCCGCAACCTCGCCGGACGCAATGCGGTTCTTGAACGAGCTAATAGACGATCATCCAACCTCTCCTTGCCCGCCGCGTGCCAGATTATGGCAAAAACGGTCTTTTCAAGCGAGTTTCTCATCGGAGTAGCGCGGTAAGGTCTCCACGATCGGCGCGGAACCTGCGCTTCGTGTCCATTATCATACATCAGCCGAGCCGTTAAACCACGTTTTATCCGGCGGAGATACTTGATTCCTCCATCACCTCGCGAGCCAGGTTTAGCAACGAGTCGTCGAGCCCGTCCCCGACCGGATCGTTGTCGCAGTAGACGACCGGCTTTTTCTCCTCGCGCCCCCAGCGGGTCACCACGTCGACGGCGGCGGCCTTTATCTCCGTGAGAAAGGCTTCGGCTTCGCCCATCCCTTCGAGGTCTTGCGCCAGCTTCCGCCGGTCGGAGAGGTTTCCCGACGCCGCGACGACTTCGCACCCATACCGCTCCTCCAGATGGCGCGAGAGCTTGTCCAGGATAGCGGGCGGCGCGGTAGACACGTAGGCTACCCGGAGACCACCGATCTCTCCCACCGGCCGCGGTCGGAAGACGGTGGGGATAACTTCGAGTCCTGGTTTGATCTCTCCTACCGCTTGGACGATGCTCCGCACTTTGTCCTCGTCTGCCATCGGCTCCTCGCTCATGGTCAGGAGTAGCAGGTCGGAGATGAGCAGACGGTAAGTCCCGAGAAAGCCGGTTATGTACTCCGGGTCCTGGTGCGCCCCGGCGATCAAGACCCGCTTCCCAACCTCAACCGGCGGCATCGCCGCTCCGGACCCATCGAAGACCGTTATGCGAGTGTCGAGTCCGTTGGCTATCCTCGCACCTTCGAGCACGTTCGAGACGAAAGGCTCTCCGGCGAGTCCGCCGCCGCAGCGCCGGCAGCCAACCGTGATGACCCGGCTCAAGGCCGCCGTCTCGTAGTAGTCGCTCGCCGCGTGCGCGCCCCGGTCGAGCGCTTCGAGCAGGTAGTCGCTCCCGACCTGCATCTTGTGGCCTTCGATCACCTCGGGATGAGGCGGACCGCCCCGACCCATCGAGACTACGCCGGGATCCAACCCTTCCCGAGCCAGGAGCCGCGCCAGATACCCGGAGATCGCCGTCTTTCCAACCCTCTTTCCCGTACCGATCACCGCCATCGAGGGCTTGGCCGAGACGGCGTGAAACTCCGGCGGGCGCATCTCGAAGTCGCTACCCACGTACCGAGCCCCGGCCGCGAGCGCTAGAGAGGCTATCCGCATCCTCTCCCGGTAGCCGATCACCGGCTCGTCCGACAGATCCACGACTACATCCACCGGATACTCGGATAACGCTTTCTCGACGGCGGAGGCCGGGTCCTTGTCAGAGACGAGCGGCACACCGTAGTCGGTGTCCTCCTGGATCTTCTCCGTGCCTCCGAGAAACGCGGCGGCCACGCCCTCAACTCCCAGAGACTCGCGCACGCTCTGCATTGCGTCGAGGACGACGGGTGGGTAGTGCTCGCCGTCGATCAGGAAGAGCGCCCTCAAGGAGCTCTGCGTCCTCTAGTCGCCGCTGACGACAGTCTCGGGGTCAGTCGTCACCTCGGAGTCTATGCGCTCCTCATAGCGCGAGTATTCGTGAGTCTCGGAGTTGAAGTCCACCGTCAGCTCGCGCTCCTTGAACGGGTACTTGCGGAAGACCTGGACCCGTCCATCCTCTATCTCGATGATGTTGTAGCAGGGCCGCGTGTTTCCGCGCAGACGCGTAGTCGAAGCGGTTCCTGCGTTCACGATGAACATGTTTTCGAGCTTCCAGGAGTACGGCACGTGCTTGTGTCCAGAAAGCACCAGGTCCACCCCAACGTCGTCCAGAAGCTCCAGCACGTCTCCCGCGTCGAAGATGATGTTTCTCTCGCGGCCCGTGCCGGGGATAGGGATCAGGTGGTGATGGATCACGAATATTTTGAGCTTGTCATCCGAGCCTGCGAACGAGTCGTGGATGAACTGGTAGTGCTCGCGCCCGACCCTCCCATCGTTCAGGTCCGGCTCCGAGGAGTCGATGCCGACGATTACGGCGTCCTCGAAGTCAATGCACGAGTACCGCTCGCCGAAGAGCCTCTCGAAGTGGACGTAGCCGACGTTGCGCGAGTCGTGGTTGCCCGGAATCACCATAACGTGCTCGCACTGAAACCTGCGGAGGTAGTCGGCGGAGGTCTCGAATTCCTGCCGGTAGCCAGCGTCCGTCAGGTCGCCCGAGACGATGACCGCCGTCGGGTCCATGTCGTTGATCTCAAGTATCGAGCGTTCGAGTAGGTCCGGTATAAAGTACCCGCTGCCACAGTGGATGTCGCTGATCTGACAGATCGTTAGCTTCCTGGCAGCGCTCATACTCTCCCCATTATTTACCCTGAAATAGCTTTGAAAAGTATAGCAGAGTGCCTCTCATTCCCGCTGGGCGGGCCGGAAACGCCCGGTCCACAACCACCGTCCAACTCCTTTCACGAGATACGCCGCCCTACCGCCAAGGATCAACGCGGCCACGGCCAACAAACCCAGGACGGTCGCCGCCGAGGCCCACCAACGGATGCTCCACGACTCAGCACGCACCTGGAAGCTCTTTTTGTCGTCGAGCCTGTAGACGGCCACTCCGCCGGACTTCCGCTCCGCCCCCGGCGCCTCAGAGACCTTTCCAGGCATGACGAGCTTGTAGCCAACCTCTCCCGACAGAGTTCGCTGCGCCTCCAGTATCCCATCGGATTTGTCCGAAAAAGAATAGGTTTGCCAGAAAAAATAGTCCTCGATGGCGAGTTTCATCCCGCCGTGCTCTTTCCCGTCAGCCAGGTTATCGAACGAGCTGCTTTGGGAAAGGCTTCGTTTTTTGGTATCGAGACCGCTCTCTATAGACCAGTCCGTCGTCGTGGTTAGTCGCGGGCCGGGTGGGCTTGCGTCGATGACCGTTCGTCGCTCGGAGCCGCCATCCTTGTTTATGTGTGTCTCGGTGACAGATGCGACCGGGTTTCCGGCCTCGCATCCGGCGGCCTGGGTGAGTAGCAGGACCTGTATCAGTATTAGAGCGGTCTTCCAGAGGGCGCTGCCTGACCGGCGGCCGCTCACATCTTCTCGGGCGCGTCTACTCCCAACAGGTCGAGGCCCGCGCGCAGTACGGTCTTGGTGGCGGCGCACAGGGCGAGCCGCCGGGTCCGCGTATCGTCGTCGTCCACGAGCACCCGGTGCAGCGTGTAGAACTGGTGGAACCGGGTCGCGAGCGTCTCCAGATAGGTCGGGATCGGGTGGACCTCCCGCCGGGCGGCGGCGTTCTCGATAACACGAGGGAAATCGAGCAGGTCCAGGGCGAGAGCCCGCTCCTCGGGCGCGACCTCGTCCGCCGGCACACCCTTTATCTCGTCCGGTCTGACTCCGGCGCGGCCGAAGATGCTTGCTATGCGAGCGTAGGCGTACTGCACGTAAAAGACCGGGTTCTCATCCGACTGCTTTATGGCAAGGTCCAGGTCGAAGTTCATCTCCGTCTTGTGCGAGGAGCGGACGAAGAAGTAACGCGCGACGTCCTCCCCAACCTCATCCAGCAACTCATCCAGGGTCACGAACGTTCCGGCCCGTTTGCTGACCTTGACTTGCTCGCCCTCGCGTAGAAGTTTCACCAGCCGCACGATCTCCACGTCGAGGAAGTCTTCTGGCAATCCGAGAGCGACGAGCCCGGCCCGAATGCGAGGCGGGTACCCGGCGTGATCCGCGCCCAGAACGTCCACGGCGGTCTTGAAGCCCCGGTTCCATTTGTCCCGATGGTATGCGAGGTCAGGAGCCATGTAGGTATACGAGCCGTCCGTCTTTACGAGCACCCGGTCCTTATCGTCCCCGAACTTCGTAGAGTCCAGCCACAGGGCTCCGTCGCTTTCGTAGACGTGCTCGCTCTGCCTCAATTCGTCTATAAGGTCCTCTATCGCGCCGGACTCGTAGAGGCTCTTCTCGTTGAAGTAGTTATCGAACCGGACGCGGACGCGGGCCAAAGTCTGCTTGATCTCATTCATGCACCAGTCCGTCGCGAACTCGCCGATCTCCGGCAGCGCTTTCTCCCGCGACATCTCCAGGTAGCGGCCACCGGCCTCGTTGGAGAGATCTTGTGCTATGTCGCGGATGTATTCGCCGCGGTAGAGCGCATCGGGGTCAGCAACCGGCCACTCTTTACCATGAAGTTCAGCGTAGCGGACGGCCACGGATTCTCCGAGAAGACGGATCTGGTTCCCCCCGTCGTTGAAGTAGTACTCCCGCGAGACATCCCTACCCGCCGCTTGCATGATGCGGGCAAGAGAGTCTCCATAGGCCGCGTGCCGGCCATGCGCGACGTGCATCGGTCCCGTCGGGTTCGCGCTCACGAACTCCAGCACTACCGGGTCTCCCGAGCGCTCACTCTTCCCGTACTCGTCGCCATCCCGCAAGAGAGATTCAAGCTCATCCCACAAAGCCTCCGGGGAGAGCCAGAAGTTGATGAATCCCGGTCCCGCTACCTCTGTACTCTGCACGAAAGAAGCATCAAGAGCCTCTGCGAGGCCACCAGCGACCTCGCGGGGGTTGCGCCGGAAGATCTTCGCGTTCGCCAAAGCGACGTTCGTGGCGAAGTCGCCGTGAGCCGCCTCGTTGGGACGCTCGACATGAATACCGTCCAGATCCACCCCGTAAGCCTTGCGCGCAGCCTCTCTGACAGCTCCAGCGAGCCGCGCCTCAAAGTTCATTTTTCTTCCTTCCCGAGAAGCTCGTTCATGAGCCGCCGGTTTTCCTCCGCGAGACGCTCGCTCTCCTCCCGGTCGTGCTCGAAACGCATCTCGAACACGTCGCCCGGAGAAGCATCATCCGGCAAGACTTCGCGCGGCGCGTCGAAGCTGCGTTTGCCTTCCGGATACAGCAACAACACCGCCCAACCGTTGTCCTCGAACCTGTCTATCTGCACGCGCATATATTTGTATGTTACCGCTTCATAAAGCGGCTGGCTTTCGACGTCCAGCCCTAAAGAAGAACACTGCTGCTTTTCACTATATCTTCTCCGCGCCGGACACCAATCTCTTCTGCCTGCGGCCTGACGGATGATGCTTCAAACTCACCAGTGATACTTCTCACCCCGCCCTATCTTCACAGCCCGGTAGAGTTGCTCCAGGAGCACGACCCGCGCGAGGGCGTGGGGCAACGTGATCTGGCCGAACGAAATTCGCGCGTCCGAGCGTTCGAAGACTTCTTGCGAGAGCCCCAATGGGCCACCGATCACGACTGCCACATGGCTGCGCCCCGATGTACCAAGCGACTCAAGTTTACGGGCGAGTTTCTCAGAGGAAAGCTGCTCGCCACTTTCACGGTCCAGAGAGATCACATAGGCCCCAGTCGGCAATCGTTTCAGGATTCTCTCCGACTCGGCAGCGAGGACCTCCTCCGGGGACCGGCGGTTCATATCCTCTTCCGGCACCTCGATAACCTGTACCGTGAAGTGCTTTCCGAGCCTGTCGAGGTAGTCCTGGCAACCATCGGCGGCCCATCCACGCAGCTTTCCGACGGCGATGATGGTGGCACGACGGATCACGATCCGCTTACTCCAACTCGAAGAGTTGCTGCGCCCGGCTCTGTTCGTAACGGTAGGTGTACTCGGTCCCCTCAAGAGGCGCTCCGGCTTCGATCCACGGCGTCGGATGTCCGGCGATGGCCGCCCGGACCCTCACGCCGTCATGTCCCACCTCTCTGAGCGCTTTGTACACTGTGCCGCACGCCCGAGCCGGAGAATTATTGGTCTTCGAAAGATGAGCGAGGACGAGGTCCTTGAGGCCATACGGAGCGAGCGACAGCGCCGCATCCGCCGCCTGATGGTTCGAGAGGTGTCCGTTCGCCGAGGCCACGCGGCGCTTCAGGTCCGCCGAATACGGACCCCGGCGCAGCCAATCCGGGTCGTGGTTGGATTCGAGCACCAACGCCTCCGCCCCACGCATCCAGCGCAGTACCTCCGGCGTCGCCTCGCCGAGATCCGTCGCGAGAACCCCAGTGTGCGCTCCATCGGAGAAGCGTAGCCCATAAGTCTCTGAGTCGTGTGGGACCTGGAAGAAAACTACTTCGAGACCACGAACCTCGAACACTTCCCCGGCCTCGATGGTCGTGGCGCCCAGCCGCTCACCCACGCCGGGAGCCGCGAGGACTTCGATGCCACATTCCCGGATTAGAGACTTCACTCCCGATGTGTGGTCCGAGTGCCCATGCGTAAGGAGCACGGCTCCGATGTCGTCCAGGTTGCGGCCGATCCTTGCTAGGAGGCCCTTGATGCGGCGGCAGGAGAGCCCCGCGTCGATAAGTACGCCGCCAGCCTCTGACTCCACATACGTCGCATTACCTGAGCTACCGCTCGACAAGACACTAAGCCGCAAGTTCACCTTTTGATCTACTAGACTATCGGCAGTGGCTCGTAACTACGAGCCACTGCCGAAGATCTTAGCACGATGGATAATCCGCTAGGACTTCTCGTCTACCAGCTTGCCCTGAACGATCAGACGCTCCGTGTAGTCCGGCAAGGTGCAAGTCTGGAGAGAGACGATCGATTCTCCGTCAACCGGGTTCATGATGTCTATGTTGCTCGGTTTGACGACGGTCTGCTTGAAGACTTTATAGACGAACTCCTTGCCCGCGGAGTTCTTGAGGGTGATCTCATCTCCCTCCGTTACCTGATCCAGGGCAAAGAAGATCCTGTAAGACCCCGTGTTCGCATAGCCGAGACGATGCCCCGCGATGAACGTGTTCGCCCCTTTCTGCCAGGGAAAGCCCGTGGCTGGGACGTGTACGGTGGAACTATTGAGGTCCTCCTCGGAGGTGGAGTTGTAGACCGGCACGTCCGCAAGCCCTATTTTGGGGATGCTCAGGTAGAGAGTCTTGTCTTTGGGGCCGCCGGGGTCCCGTCCGAAATTGAACGGCTCTACAGCCGGTATAGCTCCCGCAGTGGATTTGGAGCTGACGAGGTTTTTTGGAGTCTTGGGATCTCCCTTAGAGAAAAAATCCCTGACCTTGGGAGCCTTTACGCGAACTTTCTTACCGGCTTCGACTGGCTTCTGAGTCTTCTGCGCGGACGCTTCTTGACCCGTCTTCTCAGTAGTGGAGTCTTTCGCCGTAGTCCCAGTAGCGCCCTTTGTAGTTTCCTGGATCGCCTGATGAGTGGACTTGGCGGTGGTACCCCCGGCACTCGAACCGTCACCGGAACTCGACGCCGACCCGCCGCACGCCGGCAGAAAAATCGCAAGAGAAAGGAGCAGGGCGATAATCGCCCTGCTCCCACATAGCCTGAGTTTATTCAACTCGGCCTGTTATATGGCCCGGAAAGTGCTTCCGCTACGAGGAGCGGGACCACCGGTGTCCATCATCGAACCCATACCGAGGAAAGGCGCGACGGCCGCGAGGACTTCGTCCTTCGTCATACCCGCGGGCATTGCCTCGTTGGCCGGCGGCACGACACCTAGCAGGTTGTTCACCGCAACCACGTGCTCGCCCTCAATGCCTTCAATGCTACCAGCGGCGGCCAGGATGTCCGGGCTGGTGATCAGTGGCGCAGCGCCTATGTAGGCGCCGACGCCGACCGGCTCGAAAGTCCCGGCGAGCTGCAGGATCGAGTCCTGGCTGTCGAAAGCACCAGCCGGATAGGTGAACTCGGGCTTGGCGACCGGCTGGGCGCCGGCACCCTTGAGCAGGCTCGTGATGGCGTCCACGTGAGCGTTTTCGTGGTCGCGCAGGTTGGTTACGACCCCCAGAGCGTCACCGGAGAGTACACCGGAGTCGACCGCCTTGGTGTAGAAGTCCGCCTCCAGGTACTCCAGCGTCAGGGCGAAGTTCGCAATGTCCACATCGGCGTTGCCGCTCTGGGCGTTAGCCTTGCGGGACAGTAAGAGCGAGCCGGTAGCCGCGCCGGCACCCGCGACAGCAAGGGCCTTGAAAAAGTCCTTCCTGCTACGAGGCCGCGCGAACTCCTCTACGCTCGGCACGTTTATCGTGTGGTTCTCCATAAGTTAGCTATCTCCTCCCTTAACCGGTGATGCCGAATGGCTTCACGGCAGCCTGCACCTTCGAGATGGGCAGAGCCTCCTCGAAAGCCTTATCGTTCGGCGGGTTGACACCGCTCAATATGTTGATGGCGCACCTGTGCTGGCACTCGACGTTGTGTATCGAGATAGCCGCGGACAGGATGTCCTTACTCTCTAGCGCGGGAGCGGCACCCTGGTACGCGCCAATGCCGACCGGCTCGAACGTAGCGGCCAGCTTCAGGAAAGCCGCCGGGTCCGCGAACACGCCGTCCGGGTAGGTGAACTGGGGCGTCGCGGGAACCTCGGCGCCGAGCTGGCCCAGCACCCCGGCTATGGCCTGCGCGTGGGCGATCTCGTGATCCCGAATGGCAGCTATCTGAGCCAGGTCGTTACCGGCGAAGATGCCAGCGTTGGCACCCGTCTGGTAGAAGATACCCTCGAGCTGCTCAAGCAGATATGCGAACTGCAGAATCGCCGCGTCTCCAAGACCCTGGTAGCTCTTGTAGGGCTGATCCGCCGCGTTCGCGTAGCGCTCGGCCACGCCGAAGCCGGTGATGCCCGCCGCCGAAATCGCGGCCGTAGCCCACCCAGCGGTCTTCAGGAAGCTGCGCCGCGAATACTCCCGGTCTATCCCGACCGGGCCAATACGGCTCTGTACTTCACTCATCGACATTCTCCTCTCTTTCTGGACACAACAGAGTCCTTATCTGTCGATTGCTTACTACACACACTACGGGAGCTAATCTCTGCTAGATCACCTCTTTCCGCACCGATTTTTACACCGGCGCATAGATATAGAGCCGCGAAAGTACACATTTCGGCCCATGCCAGTATAGTAACCGGTCTTTAACAATTTTGTAAGAAATATTCCGAAAATTAAATATTTCTATTAACATCGTTACTTTTCCGCAAATACGCTCACTGTGAAATCTAGATCCATCCACGTAGGAACAAGATGATCCGGTATGGGGACAATGCCGTAGAATGTGATTGTGGCTGACCGAAATCAAAACTACCTGCTTCTCGCGGATGAGGATCTGATCGCTCTGGCAGAAACCGGCGATCCCAAAGCCTTCTCGGGAATATATGACCGTCACAGCCGCGCGGCGTTCTCTCTGGCATACAGGATGATGGGCGAACGGCAGGCGGCGGAGGATCTCGTGCAAGAAGTCTTTCTAAAAATATGGCGGTCGGCGGCGAGCTACCGGGCAGAACGCGGGAACGTGAGAACCTGGATACTCTCCATCGTCCACAACCGGGGCATAGACCTACTGAGATCCAGCGCAAGCCGGCGCAGGACGCAGGACAAGGTCGAGGCTTCGGCAACGATGTCGCAACCGAGCGAGGCCTTCGCCGAGACCTGGCGCAACACTCAAAGAGACCAGGTACGCGAAGCTCTGAAGACGCTGCCGCCCGAGCAACTAAAAATTCTTGAACTGGCGTACTTCTCCGGCTACACGCACATGGAGATATCCGGTCTACTGGATCTGCCGCTCGGCACTGTAAAGGGGCGCATGCGGCTCGGACTCAAGAAGATCAAAGACTACTTCGATTCCCGCAACCTGGCGGTGCCGGGATGAGCGAGATGGGACACGAGCGCTTCAACGAACTTAAAGAAGCCTACGCTCTGAACGCCCTGCCGGAAGAAGAGCGCCGGGAGTTCGATGAGTACCTCGCCCGCAACCCCGAACGGCGGGCCGAGGTCGAAGAACTAAACTCGCTCGCCGGCCTGCTGGCGCTCTCCACACGGGAGCAAGAACCGTCGCCGAAGCTGCGCCGCGACCTGATGTCCGTCGTGGAGGGTGAGGCTCGTGTCTCACGCGCCGAGTCGCGTCGCGGAGCGCGAACGTCGCTCTTCACCCGCATTGCCGAATACTTCAGCTTTCAACGGCTCGCTCTGGGCGCGGCTGCTCTCGCTTTGATCGGTCTGGTCGCCTTTAACATAGTCCAGCGCGGTGAGATACAGGACCTCCAGTCCCAGGTCGAGAAGCCTCCGACCGCCCAAAGCAACAACATAGTGTTGCGGGGGTCGGCGGCGACACGAGACGCCGATGTAGAGCTAGTCAAGGTCAAGGGCCAGCGGGCGGTGCTGGTCGCGCATAACCTCCCACCGGTTGGGAAAGAGAAGACACTTCAGATCTGGGTCATAAAGAACGATACTCCGAAGTCCGGCGGCCTCGTCAAACCTGGCAGTCAGCTCGTCTCGACGCCCGTTACACAATCACTCGAAGGCGCCGACAAGGTAGCCATAACCGTCGAACCAGCCGGAGGCTCTAAAGCTCCCACCTCAGCCCCGGTGATGGCCGCAAAACTTTAGCTGCCTCCCGCCGGATCTCGTGGTTTATCTTTCCTCGCACCGGGTAATCCATCTACAGGTGGATACGGAACGAAAGGAGCATTCATGACTGTAGCTCGTGTAACGGAGATCAGCGCCACGTCCCAGAGTAGCTTCGAGGATGCAATAAACGAAGGTATCAGCCGGGCGACATCAACGCTGCGTGGTGTCGAGGGCGCCTGGGTCAAGGACATGAACGTCATGATCGAGAACGGCAACATCACCGGTTACAAGGTAAACATGGCAATCACGTTCCTCCTGGAGGACGGTTCCTAGGGATTATCTAGCGGGATTTGCCTACGAAACGCCCCGGTACGCAAGACCGGGGCGTTTTTGCGTGCCGGTTCAGTGCTGGTCGAGCGAGCCAGTCGAGAGCCACGGCAGCCATCCAGGACTGACGCAGAGAGCCGAGACTCTCTCTGGAGAACGGCTCTCGAAGTACTCGGCGAAATCATCGTCGGCGAGTTGGACCAGGGAGTTGCGTTTGATCTCCTCCGCCAGCACCGATTCTCCGGCGCATCCGAAGGTACATTTGTCCCGCCAGAACCCTGATAAACGGGCGGGAATCCACGCCTACTACATAGACGCCACCGACTGGACCGTCCTCACGAAAGCACTCGGCGGACGGGAGGCGGACGTGATAGTCGAAGCAAAAGGCAAGGACCAGGCACTGTCCACGGCTGGCGGGGGCATCGGATAATATCTACCTGATGGTTAAGAGAACGTTCAGGAGATTGCATTGCATCACAATCCCAATAACGAAGAGATCCGGGAACTGCTCCGCACGTCGCGTAACGTCGCGGTCGTTGGACTCTCGGAGAGACCTTACCGCACGAGCCACGCCATCGCCCGAGCCTTGCAACACTTTGGGTTCAGGATCTTCCCCGTCAACCCGAACCTCAAGGGTCCGGTACTGGGCGAGGAGCCATACTCGTCGGTGGAGGAGATCTCCGAGCCTATAGATATCGTGGATGTTTTCCGCAGCAGCGAAAAAGTGCCTCCGGTGGCCCGAGACGCGGTTGCCGCGGGCGCGAAAGCTATCTGGATGCAATCGGGCGTGATAAATGAGGAAGCCGCCGCTCATGCCTCAGAACACGGGCTTACGGTCGTGATGGACCGCTGCATAAAGGTCGAGTACGCTGCTCTAGTCGGTTAGTAGAGAAGCGGCATCAACGTATTCAGCAAACGATTCATCAAAGGAGGTAGCGCATGGCTGAAGCCATCGGCTTCGACATCTACGGCACTCTAGTCGATCCGCTGGAGATGAACGAGCATCTAAAGCCGCTCGTCGGAGAGAAGGCGGCCCGCTTCAGCGAGCTGTGGCGGGAGAAGCAGATCGAGTACACGTTCCGGCACGGTTTGATGCGGCGATATGAAGACTTCGGCTCCTGCACGCGCCGGTCTCTCAGCTACACCGCCCAGGTTCTCGACGCCGAGTTGTCCGGGCAGGATCAAGAGGAGCTCATCAGCGAGTACCAAAACCTGAGACCTTTCCCCGACGTCATTCCTGGAATTAGGACGATGCGGGAAGCGGGACACAAACTCGCCGCTTTCTCGAACGGCGTGGAGGCAACGGCGAGGACCTTGCTGGAGCGCGCGGACGTGCTGCCGCATCTGGAAGACGTGGTGAGCGTGGATGACCTGAAGACTTTCAAGCCAGACCCCGAAGTCTACAAATATCTCGCGCGGAGGTTGGAGCGCCCGATAGAAGAAGTCTGGCTGGTATCGAGCAATCCGTTCGACGTGATCGGGGCGAAGTCCGCTGGGATGAAGGCGGCCTGGGTCCAGCGGCGTTCAGACTCCGTCTTCGACCCATGGGATGTTGAACCGGATCTCCGCGTGAAAGATCTCGAACAGCTTGCCGAAGAGATCTAGTTTGCAGCTAAAGATCTTCGTCTATGGCACGCTGAAGCGGGGCCAGAGCAACCATGACCGCCTCTGTCGGGGCGTTCTGGAGGTAAAAGCGGCGACGGCCCTGGGGCGTCTCTACGAACTACCATATGGATTTCCAGGTCTACAGGTACCGGAGAGCGCCATTCACGCCATAGGCACCACGGATTACCTGGCCGACGTGGAGAAACAGCAGAACGCTGTCTGTTCTCCGGTAGCTTCCGCCGCGGAGTGGGATGTCATCCAGGGCGAGCTGATGACGTTCGATGACCCTTCGATACGTCTTCCCGCGCTCGACAGGCTAGAAGGCTACATGCCAGGAGAGCGCAGCCTGTACGAACGGGTGCTGATAACCGTTGAGATCAACGGCGAGTTCGTTGTCGCGTGGGCTTATCAGATCAAACGTTCCATCGGAGATTATTTACCAGATGGGCTCTGGACCGCGTAACATTTCTCAGAAAGAAGCGGACCCGTATCGAGCGGGTCCGCCACAAAAAGGCTCCTGCTTAGCGTCTACCGTCTATCCGGGTCCTCTTCGATGATCTCCTCGCGGATTACGCGGCGGCGCACCTTGGGACGTCCGCCTTCCTCGTAAGTCTCGGTCTCTTCAGTCCGGCGGCTGGTCGGCATCTCACGAGTCTCCCGGTCGCTCCCCTGATCGCCAAAGAGTGACTCGCCGCCAGACTGTCCGGAATCACGGTCGGAGGATTCCTCGCCGCCTTCCGTGCTACGCTCGCCGCTCCGTCCGCGCGACTCCTGGTACTCCTGAAAGTCCGGATAACGTTCGCCTTCTCTGCGTCCCTCATCCGACGAGCGCGAATCGCTCTCACGCGCAGAGTCTTCGTCGAGGTTGCCGTGAGAACCCTCGGTTGAGTCCGAGCGCTCTCCATATTGGGTATCCACGCGATCATTATCGCCGTGTGTAAGATCATCCCGTCCCATAGATTCGTCGCTCGTTGACTCTCTATCTTCCTGTTCACGACTCGCGGCTTCCGATGAGCCGGAGTAGGCTCCATAAGAGCTTCCACCGCCGCCGAGACCCTCAAGCCCAAAGTGGCTCCGGATGCGATCCTCGTATTCGGGGGTTATCTCCTCGTCGTCGTCGAAACTCGGAGCGTCTTTGACGTGATCTTTTGATTCGGAGACCTCTATAGTCTTATCCGACTCGTTTACCCGCGCGATGTCCATCGGGATTAAAGTCGACTTCATCCCCAGTAAGCCCATCTTTACGCCGACGTACTCTTCACGGTCGTTTTCGTCTATGAACAGGTCATCTACTTTGCCGATCTTTTCGCCCCGGTTGTCGTAGACTTTGTACCCTTCGTACTTGTCCTCGAGTTCTCTGAGCCTGTCTTCGCTAGCCAACGCAACTCCTCCTTGAAATGGTTGCAGGGTTGAAATGTGCGTACCCGCACAGTACGGGGTAATAAACATAGATCTGGGGTCTCACCCCGAATACGCGAACCGGGTTGTTAAACTTATTGGCGGAAAGGGTCGCTTCAGGGAGAGATAGATGAAGACTACGAAGGCAGCGTCGAATGTTCTGGCGGTTGACGTGGGCTCTTCTTCGGTTCGGGCTTCGCTCTACGACGCTTTGGGAAGCTACGTGGACGGCACGGAGGTCAAACTCGATTACGACCTCCGGTATACAGCGGCCGGAGGAGCCACGAAGGATGCCGACGAGCTACTGGCCCTCACGGCCCAGGCTATAGACGGGGCGCTCTCGCGGGCGCAGGAGGCCCGGATCTCCGGAGTTTCCACGAGCACTTTCTGGCACGCGACGCTCGGGCTCGACAGCAAAGATCAGCCTACGACCCCAATCATAACCTGGGCGGACCGGCGCTCCGCCGACGCCGCGCGAGAATTGAGAGAGAATCTAGACGCCGCCGCGGTCCATCAGCGCACGGGATGCGCGCTCCACTCCAGCTATCTTCCCGCGAAGCTCCTCTGGCTCAGTAACGCCATCCCGCGAGATTTCGAGCGTACAGAGCACTGGGTCTCACCCGGAGAGTACTTCTACGGACAATTCTTCGGGCCGGAATCAGTGGCTGTCGGCACTTCGATGGCCTCGGCGACCGGCCTCTTCGATCAGAACAAGCAGTCCTGGGATGGTGAGTTGCTGAAAGCGCTGCCCATTGCGGAAAAGCAACTCTCCTCCATCTCGGATGAGCCCGCGCGGGGGTTGACTGGAGAATGGGCGGAGCGTTGGCCGGTACTGCGAGAGGTTCCCTGGTTCCCGGCGATCGGGGACGGCGCATGCTCGAACGTGGGGAGCGGATGCGTAAACAGTGAACGTCTCGCGCTAATGGTTGGCACTAGCGCCGCGATGCGGGTGTTGTGGAAAGGGGATGACGTCGAGATACCGGCCGGTCCTTGGTGCTACAGGGCGGATGCCGAACGGTTCGTTATGGGCGGGGCCATGTCCAACGGAGGAAACCTTATCGAGTGGCTCCGGAATACGCTCCAGCTCCCAGAACCCGAGGAGACTGAAAGGCTGTTGTCCCAGGTAGAGCCGGACTCCCACGGACTCACATTTTTACCGCTGCTGGCGGGAGAACGCGGTCCGGGATGGGCGGACAGGGCGAACGGGACTATAGCCGGTCTCTCGATGACGAGCACTCCAATAGAGATCCTGCGGGCCGCGATGGAGTCCGTGGCGCTGAAGTTCGCCATCATCGCCGAAATGCTGGAGAACGACTCTCCTGGAGATAAGGAGATCATCGCGAGCGGCGGCGGACTTCTAGGTTCAAGAGAGTGGACCAGGATCATGGCCGACGCGCTCGGCAAACCTATTACCCTCTCAGGCGTAAAGGAAGCGTCCAGCCGGGGCGCCGCTCTACTGGCGCTGGAGGCTCTCGGCGAAATGAGTATAGAAGACGCCGAAACGCCACTCGGGGAAACGTTCGAGCCGGACCCCAAACGCCACGAAATCTATATCGAGGCGCTCGAACGTCAGAAGAGAATATACGACGCCGTGTTGGACGCGACGGAGAATTCGTAAAGAGATCAGCCGCCAGCGAAATGTGCTGACGGCTGATTACTAAAAACTGAAGCTATTCTAACGCTTGTCCATTGGGATATAGTCCGCTTCACGGGCGCCGGTATAGATCTGACGCGGACGAGCGATCTTTAACTCGGGATCTTCCATCATCTCCATCCACTGGGCGACCCAACCCGGCGTCCTGCCGATGGCGAACATTACGGTGAAGGCGTTGGTCGGGATATTTAGCGCCTCGTAGATGAGCCCAGAGTAGAAGTCCACGTTCGGGTAGAGCTTGCGGCTCGTGAAATATTCGTCGTCGAGCGCGCGCTTTTCGAGTTCGATGGCGATCTCAAGCAGAGGACTCGGCCTCCCCGTCGCCTCCAGCACCTCGTCGACGTGCTTGCGGATGATCCTGGCCCGAGGGTCGTAGTTCTTGTAAACCCGATGTCCGAAGCCCATGAGACGCTCATCGCCTTCTTTGACTCCCTGAAGGAAGGCGGGAACGTTGTCAGTCGAACCGATGCGGTTGAGCATCCGCAACACGGCGACGTTGGCCCCACCGTGAAGCGGACCGTAGAGCCCGGCGACGCCCCCGGCGACTGCGGAGTACGGATCCACGCGGGAAGACCCGACGACCCGGACGGCGGCGGCGGAGCAGTTTTGCTCGTGATCGGCGTGCAGGATGAAGAGCACGTCGAGAGCCTTCTCCAGGCGTGGGTCCGGCTCGTACTTTGGCTCTGCCATCTTGAAGAGCATGGAGAGGAAGTTGCCGGTATAGCTCAGGTCGTTGTCCGGGTAGACGTAGGGAAGTCCGAGAGAGTGCCGGTAGGCGAAGGCGGCGAGGGTCGGAACCTTGGCGATGAGACGAACCGCTGTTACATGCCTCTGCCACTCATCGTCTATGTCGGCAGCCTCGGGGTAGAAGGTCGAGAGGGCACCGACGGAGGCGAGCAACATACCCATCGGGTTGGCGTCATGGCGGAACCCATTCATGAAGTCCTTGATGTTCTCGTGGACATATGTGTGGTGGGTGATCTCATGCGTCCACTCCGAGAGCTGATCCTCGGTGGGCAGCACGCCATTGATGAGGAGGTATGCCACCTCCAGGAACGAGGACTGTTCACAGAGTTGCTCGATGGGGATACCCCTGTGCTCCAGAATCCCTTTCTCACCGTCGATGTAAGTGATCGCGCTCCGGCAACTCGCGGTGTTGGTAAACCCCGGATCGTAAGTCATCAACCCGAAGTCTTCGTCGTTTTCCTTAATCTGTCGCAGGTCCATCGCCCGCACGGTACCGTCTTTTATCTCGATGTCGTAGCTCTTGCCCGTGCGGTTGTCGGTGACCGATAGAGTATCGTTCTCTTTGGTCGCCGTGCTCTTACCGTCCATGCTTTCCGACTGCTCCGTCAAATCAGACCCCTTTCTCTCCTGATGCCACCGTAAATGCGCGACTCATATATATGCGTATAGATTATTGTACTGCAAAATGCAAGTCTATTATCCTCCAAAGGGGACAAAAGGGAAAGTTTGCAGAGGCGTTCTTGTTGCCTAGCGAGAAGTCGAGGGTTCAGCGAGCATTTATACCGAAGCCGATTGAGTCGAGGGACGACTACGAGACTTGCCGTCGATCCGACTCGTTGGGGCCTGGCTTGGATTGTCCGTAGTCGTGAATTTTGGCGGTTACTTCGGCTATCTGGTCCGGGCTAAGGAGTACGGGGTCTCCGGCGGTACGGGCGCGGTAATAGAGTTCCGCCATCTCTTCGAGCACCTCAGTCCGGGAGTATGCCTCTTTGAGAGAAGACCCCACGGCGATGGTCCCGTGGTTACTTAGTAGGCACGCCCCATGAGAGTCTCCAAGAGCCTCTCCGGCGTTCCGGGCAAGTTCCTCCGTCCCGTAGGTGGCGTACCGGGCGAGCGGCACGCAGGCATCATCCGAGAGAACGGCCAGCATGTAGTGGACTGGCGGTATCTCCCAGCCCAGGCAAGCCAGGGTGGTCGAGTAGCGGGCATGAGTGTGGACGATACCGGAAATCTCCGGTCGTAGGCGGTAAATACCGGTGTGCATTGGAGTCTCGACAGAGGGCGCGAAGGAGCCTTCCAAAATTTCCGCTTCGAGGTTAACCAGCACCACGTCTTCGGGCTCCATGAGCATGTAATCCAGACCGCTCGGGCTGACGAGCACGCTGCCGTCGGGGGTGCGGGCGCTTACGTTGCCGGCGGTGCCCATCACCAGACCCGACTCGCTCATCAGGCGGCTCACCGCGCATATTTCCTGTCTCAACTCCAAATAGTTCAAGTCGAACTTCCTTTCGATCAGCGTGGATAGGAGTCTTTAACCCCGCCATCCACATTCAAAATGTTGCCTGTACTCTTCGCCGAACGCGCCTCCGAGGCGAAGAAGAGCGCGGCTTCGGCGATGTCATCAGGATAGACGTTCCGCTTGAGCGTATTGCGCTTGCGATAGTGCTCTTCGAGTTCCTCGGGCTCTATGCTATATGCTCGGGCGCGTTCTGCCCTCCAGGAGGAGTCCCAGATCCTGGACCCCTGCAACACCGCGTCCGGGTTGACGGAGTTCACCCGGATACCGTGAGCCCCGCCCTCCTCCGCCAGACAACGCGCCAGGTGCAACTCGGCCGCCTTCGCCGAAGAGTAGGCCGAGGCGTTCTTTCCCGCCGCCAGGGCGTTCTTCGACGCCACGAAGATTACGCTTCCCCCCACATCCTGCTCCTTGAGTACTTTGAACGCTTCTCTGGCGACTAGGAAATAACCTTTGGCGAGTACGGCGTGGTTCTTCTCCCACTCCGCGACCGAAGTCTCTTCGACGGGGGCGCTGGAGGCGAGTCCGGCGTTCGAGACAACCACGTCTATGCCGCCGTAGCGCAGGATGGTCTGTTGGAATGCGCTGACTACCGCCTCCTCGTCCGTTACGTCCGTCTGGACCGCAAGGCCCGCGCCATTGAACTCCGAGGCGGTCTGCTCCGTTCCGGCAGCGTCGAGATCGGCGACGGCCACGCACGCTCCAGTGGAGACGAAAAGGCGGGAGATCGCACCTCCGATACCACCCGCGCCACCTGTCACGAAGGCCACCTTTCCGGCCAGCTCTCTAGGCGGTGGAGCGAGGGTGAGCTTGTAGAGTTCGAGCGGCCAGTACTCGACGGCGTAGGACTCTTCCTCGGTCAGGGAGACGAAGGTGTCCATAGTCGAAGCTCCGCGCATCACGGCTATGGCGCGATGGTAGAGGTCGCGGGAGAGGGAGCTTGCTTTCAAGTCCTTGCCGACGGAGACGAGCCCGATGCCGGAGATCAGGACGACGCGCGGGTTCGGGTCGAACATTTCCTCGTCCCCGATACCGTAGCGCGAAAAGTACGCTCCGTAGTCCTCGCGATAGCGCCGGGCACCTTCGCGAAGCTTCCCTTTAAGCTCGGCTGCTCCCTCGCTCTCGGGATCGAACTCGATCCACAGCGGTTTCACTTTGGTATGCACCAGATGGTCCGGACAGGCCGCGCCTACTTGAGAGAGCCCGGCCGAGTCAGTGCCGCAGACAAACTCCAGAACATCCTCCGAGGTGTCCACCTGGAGTATCTTGGGCGTCTCCGTGGAGACCGCTCCGCGCAAAACCGGCAGCGCAGAGGCGAGGAGACTTTCATGCTCACTCGGTCTAGTAGATAATCGCTGACCTCCGAAGGGTTCCGTGGTGGCGCGCTCCGCCACGAACTCCGCAGCGCGGTTTACGGCCTCTATCGTGCGGGTGTAAGACTCCTCGCCGGACTCGCCCCAGGTCACGAGCCCGTGCTTGGCGAGCAGGATGAACCTGGCGTTTGGGTTGTCTCTGACGGCTTCTCCGACCTGTTTGGAGAGGGTGAAGCCAGGACGAATGTAAGGTATCCAGATCGCCTCTCCACCGAAGCACTCGCGGGCCAGACTCTCGCCGTTCCGGGCGCAGCAGATCATGTTGATGGAATCCGGGTGCGTGTGGTCCACGTGTGGATACGGGACGAAGGCGTGGAGCAGCGTCTCTATGGAAGAGCGGGGCATGTTTGGGGCTAGCTGGCAACGGGAGAGGTAGTCCACCATGTCCTCATCGCTCATCTTGGCGCGCTCCATCAGAGGCAAGATCTCCGCGAGACGCAGGCCCGTGAACCTGTTCGGGGTTATGGTCGCCAGGTCGCTTCCAGAGCCCTTGACCCACAGAACGTCGATCTCCCTGCCTGTGTGATCTCTCTCCCTCGCCTTCACGGAGGTGTTGCCCCCGCCGTAGTTGGCGACGGAGCGGTCGCTTCCGAGGAGGTTCGAGCTATACGCCAGCGTCTGTAGCGGAGAGAGACCAGCCGCCTTCTCCCGGCTCCATAAACTCTCGGTCGCTCCCACCGGTTTCGTATCCATCGGCAAACAGTCCTTTCTAACAGAGCCGGTCGCTAGTTCCAACCCACCTGGGCGCCTTCCTTGCGTTTCTTCACGACCGTATCCAGGTATCCGCTACTCCTGAAATCCGCTATCGGGTCCGCCGACGCGCCGAGGTCTCCTCTTACTCCGGCGCACATAGGCCGAACGTCAGTCGCGTAGGCATCCAGGAGGATGCGATGGGCTGCCAGTACGTCTCCGGCGTGTCGCGCTTCTTGCAGAGTTGTCAGGTCGACCAGCAGAGCTTTGGCGTAGGCTTCCTGGAGGTTCATTACGGAGAGGATCATGGCTTCTATCTTTGGCTCGATGTTGTGCGCCTGGTCGATCATGTACTCGATGCGGGTACCGAGGTCTTCCTCCGCCGCGCGCAACTCGACGTAGATCAAGAACAGCTCGAACGGGTTCGTGGAACCGACTATGAGGTCGTCGTCCCCATACTTGCGGCCGTTGAAATGGAACCCGCCGAGCTTCCCTTCGTCCATCAGCAACGCGACGATGTGCTCGACGTTGACTCCCTGGGCATGGTGTCCGAGATCTACCAACACCTCGGCCCGCTCTCCGAGCTTCTGGCACATGGTAAGCGCGGTCCCCCAGTCGGAGAGGTCCGTGTGGTAGAAGGCCGGCTCGTAGAACTTGTACTCCAGAAACATCCGCATTTCGTCCGGCATCGCTCCATAGACTTCAGAGAGACACTCGTGCATCCGGTGACGGCGCTCGATGAAGGAGTCCTGACCAGGATAGTTTGTACCATCGGCGAACCACAGGGAAAGGACGTTGGAGCCGACTTTTTCGGCCACCTCGACGCACTCCAGCAGTTGATCCATGGCCTTTCGCCGGACCCCCAAATCCGGATTGCAGACGCTGCCCAGCCTGTACTCCTCTTCCTGGAAGAGGTTGGGGTTAACCGCGCCTATCTTTAGTCCGAGAGAGTCGGCGTAGTCGTTGAGTTCTCCGTAGTCCTCCACCTTATCCCAGGGGATGTGGATCGCGACTGAGGGACAGATGCCAGTGTGGACGTGTACCTGGGCGGCGTCTTCGAGCTTCTCAAACGGGTCGCGCGGAACACCGGACTGCGGGAATACTTTGAAGCGTGTGCCGGAGTTGCCGTAGCCCCAGGAGGGCGTCTCTATCCTCTGGGAACGCAGACGTTCTATCTGGCTTGCGTCCATCACGCTCTCCAATACTATTCTCCTTTTCCTATAGAGAACCGGCGCCTCGTGAATGAGGCGCCGGCTTCCCGGTACAGCTAGAAGTCGTACTTGTTGATGTTGTCCTTCGTGAACACGAGGGGAGGCCCTAGCAGAACCTCGTGTGGCGAGAGCACCTTGACCTTGCCGAGGCGGCCCGCCTTGAAGGTGCCCGACTTCGGCATGTCGCCCTTGACCTGGGCGTTGGCAACGTACACTGCCAGGTAGCCGAGATCTATCGGGCTCCACAGGACGAATTTCTTGACGACGCCCGCCTTCATGTAGTCTTTCATGTCGTTCGGGGTGGTCAGGCCGGTCACCGCCACCTTGCCCGTGCGACCCTGCTGCTGGACGGCCTCGGCCGCTCCCGGCAGAGCCACCGAGGTGATGCCGAAGACGCCGGCGGTGTCGGGATGAGCCTGGAGGTAGTTCTTAGTCAGGTCGATGCCTTTCTGAAGGTCTTCCTCACCCGGCTGGACGGAGGCGATTGACATCTTGGGGTACTTGTCCTTCATACGTTCTTTCATCGCCTTGAGCCAGGCGACCTGGTTCGGTGCGGTCAGCGTGCCGGTAAGGACCATGAACTTACCCTTGCCGCCGGTCTGCTCGGCCATGATATCGACCAGCTTGTAGCCGATACTGTCGAAAGTCGCCTGGTTGACGAAGACATCGCGTGCGTCCTTCGCAACGTCGGCGTCCCACGCGCCGGTCGCGATGCCGGCCTGCTTGGCCTTCTTCATCGCGGGAGCCAGGGCGTTCGGGTCGTTAGCAGCCACCGTTATGGCGCTGCACTGCTGTTGGGTCCACTGCTCGATCTGCTGAGACTGGAGAGCAGCCTTGGCTTCGGTGGGTCCGTCGTACACGAGCTGGACACCGAGCTGCTTCGCGGCTTCCTTCGCTCCCTTCTCGGCGGCGTTGAAATATGGGATACCCACCAGCTTGGGCATCATGCAGATCTTGGTCGGCCCCTTCGACTTGCCACCGTTACCCTGGGACGGGTTCTGGCCGACCCCGCACGAAGCGACGATCATCGCTAGAACTATCAGCAATGCCGCGTGAACCATCCTCGATTTCATCATCTTTCCGATCACTCCCTTACTCGACACAATCTTCACTATCTCTCTCCTTTCTCAGGCACGGTTTACTCCTCCCTACGGCGGAAGAACTCATTCAGGAACACGGCCACGAGGAGCAGCACGCCCAGCACGAAAAGCTGCCAGGTGCTCGGCACCCCTGCCAGCAACAGGCCGTTACGCAACGTGGCGATGATGATGACGCCGAGCACGGTGCCGCCGATGGTGCCGGACCCGCCGTAGATGCTGGCGCCGCCGAGGACGACGGCGGAGATCACATCAAGTTCTAGCCCAAGCCCGGTATCGCCCCGCGCCGTGGAGACCCGCGAGGTGTAGATGACGGAGGCTATGGCAACCAGAAACCCTATACCGGAGTACAGTGCGATCTTGACCTTGCGAACCGGCACGCCCGAGAACCGCGCCGCCTCCTCGTTGTTACCGATAGCGTAAACGTAGCGACCAAAACGGGTGCGCGAGAGTATGATCCACACCACCGCCACAGCCACCACGAAGATGAAGAGCTGCCCCGGAATCGGTCCAACATACGCCTGCCCGAAGTAGGCGAACCACTCCGGGAAGTTCGAGACCGCCGCGGCGTTCGAGAGACCATAAGCCATCCCCTGAAAAAGTGCGAAAGTCCCCAGCGTCACGACCAGAGGGTGAAGGTCCAGGAACGTGATGAAGACGCTGTTGAAGAATCCGGCTGCCACGCCTACTACGAGGCCGAAGAGAATTGCCAGGGGCAGCGGCAAACCGCCAGCGAATGAGAATCCTATCGCCACGGAGACGAGGCCCAGGTTGGATCCCACTGAGAGGTCTATGCCGCCGGTGATGATGATGAGGGTCATGCCGAGCGCCATCAGTCCGACCTCAACGAAGTAGCGCGAGGTGTTGAGCAGGTTTCCTAAAGTGAAGAACAGCGGTGAGAGCAGGTCCATCGCGATCGTCAAGACGATCAGCACCCCGAGCAGTACCACTTCGCGAGAGAACCTCAGGCGTCGGAAGACCGCCGTGGCCGCGCTCATGCCTTGTCTCCCAGCAACCGCCGCCGCAGGACGTCGGTCGAGACAGCGAGAAGGATCAGAGCCCCAAGAACCGCCTGCTGCCAGATGCCCGGCACCCCGAGCAGCACCAGCCCGTTGAGGATAACGCCTATCAGCACCGCTCCGGTGAGCGCGGCCAGCGCCGAGCCTCGCCCACCCGAGATGCTCGTCCCGCCTATAACCACGGCGGCGACGACCTGTAACTCGAGTCCGGTCCCCGTGTTGGTCTGAACCGAGCCCGCGCGTCCCATGTAGATGATAGACGCGATGCCGACGAACACACCGACTAGCACGAAGGCCAGGAAACGGACACGGTCTATGGGAAGGCCGGCAAAGCGGGCCGCGCGGCGGTTGCCACCGACGGCGAAGACATTGCGGCCCCAGGTCGAGTGGCGGCTGACAAACTCCATCACAAAGAAGAGAATCAAGAGGATTATCATGGGGAAGCTAATGCCGAGAACAGAGCCAGTCCCCAGGACGCGGGTCTCGGCGGGGATGCCAGTGATCCAGCTTCCTCCTGTGACCAGCAGGATCACACCCCGCAGCGCGTAGAGCATCCCGAGCGTGACGATGATGGAAGGTATACGCCCCACCGTAACTAGCAGTCCGTTGATCGCTCCGACCGCCGCCCCCACGGCGATGCCCGCTAACAGCGGCAACAGCAATCCCCCGACGCTGGTCGCGACCGCTCCCGCACCCACCGCGCAGAGGCCTAGCATCGAGCCCGTGGAGATGTCTATCTCGCCCGATAGGATCACCTGATTGACGGCCAGCGCGATAATTCCAAGAACAGCTACCGAGGTCAGGATCGACTCCAGGTTCGATACGTTCAAGAACTTATTGCTGCTCACCGAAAAGACTACCAGCAGGGCAGCGAGGAACACCAGAGCGGGAGCCTCCGGCCGTATAAGGAAACGCCGCAGGGGGGTTCCGTCCGCGTCTCCATGCTCCATCGGAGTTGGAGCTTGAACCTCACTCATCGCCAGTCTCTTCTCTCTCGGGACTACCAGGAGCGGCTCGTTCCCTGCCTCCGGTAGCTGCTGTCATGACCCTCTCCTGGGTGGCGTCGGCTCGTTCGAACTCGCCGCTAACATGGCCCTCACGCATGACCACAATCCGGTCGGACATCGAGAGGACTTCCTCCAACTCGGAGGATATGAGCAGAATGGCCTTTCCTTCCTTCGCCAGGTTGTCTATTAGACGGTAGATCTCCGACTTCGCTCCCACGTCTATGCCGCGGGTCGGCTCGTCGAGCAGCAGGACCGAGGGCTCGCGTGCGAGAGACTTGGCTACGACCACCTTCTGCTGATTGCCTCCCGAAAGCCTGCCCACGGGGTCCGTGATCCTCGCTCCCCGGATAGACAACTCCTTGGCGAACTTATCCGCCGTCTGCCGCTCCGAGCGCGGCACGAATCCGAAACGGGAGATTCTGTCCAGGATACTCAAGGTAATGTTGTTCTTTATGGAGAACGGCAGGATGAGCCCCTGAGAGCGGCGCTCCTCCGGCACGTAGAAAATGCCGTGTTCCATGGCCGCCTGGGGCGTCCTTATCTTGACCACCTCACCGCCCACGAGGGTCTCACCGGACTGCGGGTGCCGAATCCCGAAGATGGACTGAGCAAGCTCGGTGCGGCCAGCCCCAACGAGTCCGGCCAGACCAACGATCTCACCACGCTTCACGATCAGGTCCACGTCATTGAACTCGCCAGCCCGGCTGAGCCCCCGGACCTCCAGAGCAACTTCTCCGGGGGTGCTCGCGGTCCGGGTGAAGAGTTCGTTAAGGGGCCGGCCAACCATGAGGCGCACCAGTTCTTCGGGGTCGAGTTCGGAAGCGGGTGAGGTAGTGATGTGATGGCCGTCCCGCAGCACGGTAATCCGGTCGGATATCTGGAAGATCTCCTCCAGACGGTGCGAGATGTAGACGACGCCGACGCCGTGAGACGTCAGGTCCGAGATGATACGAAAAAGCTGCCGCGTTTCGCGGTCCGTCAGAGCCGAGGTTGGTTCGTCCATCAGGACGGCCCGAGCTTCGCCCACGAGAGCGCGGGCGATTGCGACGATCTGCTGATTGGCCGTGGAGAGGTGCTTGACGGCGGAGCTGACGTTCAGCTCGACTCCGAGCGCCGCGAGCCGCTCGCGCGCCTCGGCCCGCATGGAGTCCCAGTCTAGGCCGCCCCAGCGGGTGCGCGGCCTCTTGCGCCCCACGAACAAATTCTCGGCCACCGATAGTTCCGGGAAGAGGTCCAATTCCTGAGGGATCATGGCGATCCCCGCCGCCTCCGCGTCGCGCGGCGAGGAGAACTCGACCATCTCTCCGCCGACCGCTACCGTACCCTCATCCGGCGCGTAAAGCCCGTCGACTACCTTCATGAGCGTGCTCTTTCCGGCGCCGTTTTCACCTACGAGGGCGTGTACCTCGCCCGGCAGCAAGTCGAAGCTCACATCCCGCACGGCAACCACGCCACCGAACAGCTTGGTGACGCTGTCGAGCCGGAAGACGAGCGTAGCCTCAGCGCCCACCGCCGTACCGCTGATGTTCGTGGGCTGCTCCATGCTGCTACCAGGCTCCTTTCCCACTTCACTCACTCCGACCCCGCGCCTTCCGGAGGAGCATCGACTAGCTCCGAGAACCTACTAAAAGCCTCATCCCACGAGTCCGCACTGCCTCTGGGCAGGTAGGTTTGGACCTCTACGGAGGAGCGTACGACGTTCCGGATCTCCTGCAGCGAACTCACGTAGCCGCGACCGAAAGCCTGAACCATGAGGTTACCCATGGCCGTCGCCTCCACCGGCCCCGCCAAGACCGGACGGCGTGTGGCATCGGCGGTAAGCCGGCATAGCAGCGCATTCTGCGCTCCGCCACCCACGACGTGTACCGTCTCGGCGCGCTGTTCACTGATTTCCTCGGCCCGCTCCAGGACCCACCGGTACTTGAGCGCCAGGCTCTCGAAGATACACCGCGCCACAGCGCCCGGCTCCTCCACGGGGGTCTGGCCCGTCTTCGCGCAAAACTCGCGAATACGGGCGGGCATATCTCCCGGAGCGAGGAAATCGTCATGATCTGGATCAATCAAAGCCCCAAAGGATGGCACGGTTTCGGCCATATGCGCCAGCTCTTCGTAGGAATAATCTCGCCCTTGCCTGACCCACGTTCTCCGGGACTCCTGCAAGAGCCACAGACCCATCACGTTCCTGAGCAGACGCACCGTCCCCCCGAACCCGCCTTCGTTGGTGAAGTTGTGGCGCAGCCCATCTTTCGTGGCGACAGGCCTGTGAGTCTCGACTCCTACCAGGGACCAAGTGCCGCTGGAGATGTAGGAAAACGGCCCATCGGCGGGTACCGCCACGACGGCGGCGGCGGTGTCGTGCGTCGCCGTCGACATCATCGGCAGCCGCCCGAGTCCAGTCTCTTCGCCCACCTCGGGAAGTAGCACGCCGAGTTGCGTACCGGACGGGAGGACCTCCGGGAAGATACGCTCGGGGACGTTCATTCGCTGCATTAGATCCCGGGCCCAATCTTGACTGGCAAGGTCGTAGAGTTGGGTGGTAGTGGTGACGGTGTATTCAGATGCCTTCTCTCCGGTCAGCCAGTAGCCGATGAGGTCCGGGATCATCAACAAGGTGTCCGCAGCTTCTAGTAGCGGTGAGTCTTCCATCGCCAGGAGTTGGTAGAGAGTATTGAATGGCAGGAACTGTATGCCGGTCGTCTGGTATATCTCTTCCCTAGACACCCGGCCGAAAGCTCGTTCCATCACGCCGTCGGTGCGGGAGTCGCGGTAGTGGTGAGGATTCGATACGAGAGCCCCATCTCGGTCCAAGAGCGCAAAGTCCACGCCCCATGTATCCACCCCAATGCTCTCCAGGTTTCGGCTCTCCCGAGCGGCTTTAGCTAGTCCTTGCTTTACCTCGTGCATTATTCTAAGCGCATCCCAGTGAAGGCCGTCGACCAGTTGCACCGGCTCGTTCGGGAAGCGGTGGACCTCGCTGAGGGAGATCCTTCCACCGTCAAAACTCCCAAGGAACGCGCGACCGCTCGACGCCCCGAGGTCTACCGCCAGGAAGTCCGTGCTCGCGCTCATCGCTCCACCGGATAGGCGACAGCGGTCATGAGCGAGAGCGCGGGCTGGGTGGTGTCCATTCGGGAGCACTGGACGGTGACGGATACGTCGGACTCTACCCGGATCGCATACGGCACGCCCCGCGGAACCTCGGCCCCACCGAGTTGCTCTGGCACATTCGTCCTCAAGTGACGGGTTCGCTCCGGCGGGACGGAGACCTTCGCGTCCTTGATCGGCTCCCGGTCCTCGAAGTAGAAGGAGATCGAGAGATATGCCTCTTCCCCTGAGGTGTTCAGCACACAGATCGATTCGTGACTCTCCTGCGACCCGTTGCTCTCCTCGGGGATAAACCCATCCGGGATGAGCCAGACCCGGGCGCCCTCGCTAGACACGCCACACCTCGACTCCCGCCTCCGTGATGGCTTCGAGACGGTCCTCCGGCGCGTCGGCAGTCATGGCGAGCGCGAACTCGGAAACGTGCGCGATGGTGTGCAGTCCGCGCTTCTCGAACTTGCTGCCGTCCATAAGCAGGACCGGATTCTCGGAGTGTTTGATCATGGCGTGCTTCACCTCGGCCTCCAGGAGATCCGGGTCCGTCAGATTTCCATCCGGGGTGATGCCCTTGACGCTAACGAACGCCCTATCAGCTGAATAAGTGGAGATCACATCCACCGTCCGAGGTCCGACGAAGGACAGCGTCAGCTTCCGCATGAGCCCGCCGATGCCGACGATCTCCGTCTTGGGAGCCTCGTTTTTCATAAATAGCTCCATAACCGACACGGAGTTTGTTAGCAGCGTTACCCTGGGACCGTCCATGAGGATTCCACGAGCCACGTAGTAAGCCGTGGTCGAACAGTCTAGAAATATGGAAGCTCCCGGCTCCAGCAGCCCAACGGCAGCCTGGGCCAGACGTTCCTTGGCTGCTATCTGCTGCTCCAGCCGGTGCCAAAAAGAGTCCTCGTGAGCCGCGAACTCGGCAAGGACGGCTCCTCCGTGAGTACGCCGGATCAGACCTTCCTCTTCCAGCGCGAGGAGATCCCGCCTCGCCGTCATTGACGAAATGCCAAACTCTGTTTCAAGCGACGCGACCTTCACGCTCCCCGCCTCTCGCACGAGCTTCGAGATCCTGCGCCGCCGCTCCTCAGGTACAAGCGGCCCCTTACTCGGTAAGTTTTGATCGTTTTTTGTTATTAGGCTCCCCAATTACCCAACTTACACCATTAGTAGCAGAGGCTACACTTTCGCGCAAGGGGATCTGGAGAAAATTTTTGTCTAAGGTTTAACGTATCGGGGATGCTTTCGAATCGCTGGGTCTTACGTCGAAGAATTTTTAGCCTTCTGGCGGATGGTCACGGAGCGTCGTCTGGTCTTTAATATGGTGGACGAAATGAACTGTCTGGAGTTAGCCTCTTTGAGCGGTCCCCTGGAACACAAGGATATAGCCTCTGGTGAAGATCCACCCGTAACAGCGGTGGCTTCGCGGCGAGTGAAGCCAGGCCGGGAACAGGAGTTCGAGGAGTGGGTTTCGGAGATTCTTGGTGCTGCAGCGGAGTTTCCGGGCTACCTGGGATCCAACGTGATCCGGCCGAGCGAATCCGGCGACGACGAGTTCCAGATCGTCTTTAAGTTCGATCACGCAAGCAACCTCAAGCAATGGGAGGTGTCCCAGGAACGCCACCACTGGCTACGAAAGTCCAGAGACCTGCTACTGGAGAAAGAGAAAGTTCGAGTCCTCACCGGGCTGGAAACCTGGTTCACTCTAACCTCGCATCCTGGCGAACCGTCGCCGCCACGCTACAAGATGGCGCTGGTTACCTGGATCGCAGTGTTTCCGCTAGCGACCGCTATCTTCGCCATCACCCAACCGCTACTCGGCGGGCTTCCAACCGTCCTACGCACGCTCGTCTTCACCATCACGATGGTCACGTTAATGACCTACGTGGTGATGCCGCGCATGACACGCTTGTTCTCCTTCTGGCTTTATCCGAAGGAGTAATTTTTACGGGATTATCACTTTGATGCAAGCTGATAGAATGCTTGGGTGCGGATTTTCGAGCACTTATGTCGCCCAAGGGCGGGCCAGGGTTCACCTTACTATCCTTCGCGCTTGCTTTCGTAGCACTAGAGCGGTTTTCACAACAACTGCACGGATAGACGGTATCCGCAGTCGGTATAAAAGCCGTGTATGTCCCTGCGAGTTATCGTATCGAGAGCCCGGCCAGTCGCTTCCAAAAGAGCCTCTCTGGTTCGTGCCTGTACCTTCCTCATTGTGCTTTTCACCTTCGAGAAGGCTTCTTCTATGGGGTTGAGGTCCGGTGAGTAGGGCGGCAGGAACAGGAGTTCATGCCGGATACGTTATTGCCGGATCATATCAAAGCACCGGCAGCGTGGAAGAGGCTCCTGAGCCTACAGATAGAGGATAGGGGCTGATGGTACCTTACGCGAAGCTCCGTGAGCTTCGCGTAAGGTAGAGGTTTTCATTAAGAGGAAATCTTGGATCGAGGAGCGTTTCTATCTCCGCGACCGGGCCTTCGAGGTCGCAGGCCAGAGGCGACTCCGGGTCAGTGAAGCCGAGGGTCATGTATATGACGATGAGGGCGGGGCGGCGACCGAAGCCGCCCCGCTCGCCGAAGCCTTCGATGTGTGGCATTAGAGCGATTTGCGAATAGAGTGGTCTCGTGCAAATATGTTGCGCATGAGCATCTACTCGAAGGACCTAAGAACCAGAGCGGTAGCCTCGGTGGATCGGGGAACCCCTAGAAAA
>JAABUS010000875.1_pt1 | contig 71543 bp, 45 predicted proteins | sample 5560161 | NCBI WGS metagenome assembly JAABUS01 (sample SAMN10711885, study PRJNA513376) | rock metagenome | isolation source: Antarctica rocks | place: Antarctica: Victoria Land, Trio Nunatak nord | collected 2016-01-04
TGTTTATCTAGCGATCTGGGGGGTGTCTCTGTAGGCAAAGGGGGTGTCTCTGTAGTGCCACCCGTTATATATTATCTTAAGGGGTTTGCCCTAGCCCTAAGCCAAGACCTGCTTAGTAAGCCAGGCTGAGCGGGAATGGTAGTTGCAATCCAACGAAGAATTCCCCTCTCAGCGCTCGAGATGAGCCGCGGGTGCGTCATCTTTAGCTCTTATTAAGTCTTTCATGCCTCATACACTTCTCAACGGAAGGGTGTTTTGGGCTTGAGTTGGTTGCAATGACGTCCAAAATTGCCGCTTATTCTGGTACCGTGACCTAACTACCTAAAATTTCTTTTTGTCCCTACGTGTGCGCTGTCGCGTCAGGAAGACATATCGATGAACATGTGAATGGATGTACTTTGTGCTGTAATTGAAGCAGAACTCCGTTGAACTAGCATGCTTAAGTCTCTACGCCTGGATACCTGCAATACTGCCCTCCTCTGGCGTGTCATGATTCTCCTCATCACTACGTACTTCCTATTTCGGATGAATTGAATTCCTTCGCGATGATTGGCCCAGCCGTCGTAAATAAGGGGATGTGAGAAAGAGTTGACCTGAAGATGCGAGGATTGCTTCCATGGCTCTCTTGTCAAGCTTCGGCTGTATGAATCAGGGCCCGTGCCGTTCTCCTCGGGCTACACAACGTCTGCGTCGTTGAAGGATGTGGGACATGTTGCTACCCGCCACTCCGAAACTCTCCAGTCGTAGTATCACAGATGACCTTCGCGTCCGGCAGCTTCAAAGCTCCCAGCTTCAGACTCGGCGCTTCGTAAACCACTCCGCCCTCAGCAAAACAGCATGCTTTCGACACGTACGTGCAATTACACGGACACGCAACCCCGGTATCACCGAGCACCATAGTCGCCGGATCAAAAGCCGGCCGTGTCGCATTTACAGTTCCAGGCCCATTGATAGCGCTGGTAGATGAGTTGGAGTCGATCTCACTTAGCTCTCTGCCACTGCCACCCGATGCGAAGTATGGCATCTTGCACGACCCAGTGAAGAAACCCCCAGTACCTCCCCACGGATCTGCGATACATTTGCAAGCATCGTTGCCGGTACAAAGATTTACAGAAGAGCAGTACTGCCCGCAAACCGGCCCACCACGCTGCGTTGCCGGCGGCCCAACAGCTGAAGAGGAAGCATCATCAGCGAGCGGATCCACCGGCGGTGCAGGTGGGGCTTGAGCTTGTGGATCCCCAAATGGCACGCCGTGGGGTATGTCTCCACGAATTGGACGACCAGCTGCTATTTCTGCTGTGACATAGTTGTCGTACGGGGAGCTGGGCTGGTATAGAACGATAACGAGGTTGGACTCTGTAGTCATTGTCTTCCAACCCCCTTGGCCGGTGTAAGTACAGTCTTGTCGGACTCGCTCGCCTTGTCGCGCTATGAACAGGTAGGTAGCCCACTCGAAGCCTGGGGTGCCGTTGGGGAGGGTGCGCGGGATCAGGGCGAGTTTGCAGCCAGCTGTATTTGAAAACGAGGGTATTAGTGTGATTTGCAACGTATTTTGTTTTGTCTGCCAATTGGGAAATCTTACCATTTGCGCGATAGATCGGAATATCATGTCTTCCACTCCATTGCGTGTCCGAAATTGGCAGATCGTATCTATCACGCGCTGGTCGAGGGAGTCCGACAAGTGCAAAAATATGCCCATGGGTGTCTGTGTATGCCAATCCTGCTTCTGTCCCTTGGCGGACGCTTCTTGTAGACCATAATAGCTGTTCACAAGCGGATTCTGAAGGTTGACCATAGAAAATACTGCACTGGGGCCATGTGTTATAGGCGTTTATAAGGGGCAGTAGGAACCATAAAATGAAGGCAGAGAAGAGGAAAGAGCAGCTTGCACTCGCCATTTGGACTTAGAGGCAGGCAATGGACGCTGACAAGGAAAGCAAGGTTCAAGCGCGACCGCTCACCTTTTCTTGTTTCCAAAAGAAATCACAGGCAGTAGTCAGTGCCGCTTGCGCTACTGGGCGCGCGTGTTGTACTCGCACAGCCACAACGTTCTATTGGCGATAACAGGATCGCGACAGGCGACTTGATCATATTCACTCAATTTGTGAGCTGGTATCGGCGTGAGCAGACAGTGTGCTGCGCGGTTGCAAACGAAGCAGCGGAAAGACTGAAGCAGGAATACCAAGTTTGCAAACCATAGAAGCACATATTTAAGGACAGACAAAGTCCTCGATCAGCGATCTCGGCAAACTTGGAAAGAGAACCAGCCATTCGGAGCGCTGACTCGTGCGAGCATCTCCATTCCCTTATAATTTTGTTTTGCCGATTCCCCAAATTTCTGCCCCAGGACTGTTCATGTTTTGGCCAACGTCAATTCGTGCGGGCTCTCTCCCGTCCTGTGCTCTTCCAACGATCAGCGAGCTCGCCTTCCCGATCGTCTTCTCAGCTTCTCTTTCAATCCGCTCAACCAAATCTTTACAACTCGGAATATCGTGTATCAGACCAATCACCTGCCCAGCAGTCCAGACCCCAAAGTCCACATCGCCATTAATGAATACCTCCCTACCCCTTTTCCCCGATACATAAGGCGCCACATCCTCGAACTTCCCGCTCGTGCTCTCCCGCTCCACTTTCACAGCCTCTTTCGCGACTTTGTTCGCAAACAATCTGCTCGTGTTTTTCCACCGTCGTAGGACCAGTTCAGTGTCTGTTTCCTGTGCCTCGACAATTGCTTCCTTGACCTTTTGATGAATAGGGGCTTCAATCGTACACATGAATCTTGTCCCCATATTGATCCCCTCCGCCCCCAATGACAGCGCAGCAGCCAGACCCTGTCCATCCGCAAAGCCTCCGCTCGCTATGAAGGGTACACCAAGACTCTGCCGTGCCCTACTTAGAAGTATGAAGTTCGTGATATCGCTCTCCCCTACATGTCCTGCGCATTCAAAACCATCGATGCTCAAGAAATCCACGCCAAGCTTGATCGCACTATGTGCATGGCGTATTGTAGTACATTTGTGTAGAATAATGCAGTTGGCTGCTTTGAGTTGCTTTATTACTGGGCCTGGGCTGTTTCCTGCCGTCTCTACTATACTGATTCCTTCGTCGATTATGACCTTAGCATAGCCGTGATAATCGGGCGGTACGAGGGCAGGGAGGAGGGTGAGGTTTACGCCGAAAGGGTTCTTTGTCATGGTACGACACCGGCGGATCTCTTTGCGCAGGTCTTCGGGGGAGGGTTGGGTCAGGGCAGTAAGCTGTTATCTCAAGTCAGCAAACGAGTTTTCTCAAGAGGCAGCTGTAGGAGAAACATACTATGCCCAAACCTCCTGCATTGGATACTGCCGAAGCAAGCTCGGCATAGCCGACCCATTGCATTCCTCCCTGGACCACTGGGACTAGGAGACGGTCAGTATGTTTGTTGCGATCAAGGTGGAGTCGAAGTACTCTTGATCCCAAGCTGCCGGGTAAGAGCTGTGTTGAATGGCATCCTGGATTGTAAGCCTGGATTTATAGAGCGATAGAGGGTCGTTGAGCAGTAGAAGAGGTTAAGTTCTGCTGTTGTAGGCCGTGTCTGGGATGCCGAGGTACGGCCTAGTGCCGGAGATGGTCTTAACACCGAGCAAACGGTCCTCTACCTAAGTACTTTCGTTTCGAAATCTTGGAGTCTTGCTGTTGGCTGTCTATCAAATACAAGGCGCTAACTCAATCGAGGCTTGACATTTGATATGGACCCAACTATGAACGTCGCAATGGTCTGACCCCAGCTTGGCAGTGTTTGACCCCGGGCCAGCTACAAACCCCAAAGGGTCAACCTTTACCACCTCTAGATCTACGGAAGTACACTCTACGGTTCTAAGCTCTACAGAAGTTCTGTAGATTAAGGCCTTCTCTACAATTTTACTACGCTACTCTTACCTATGCCTAGTCATTATGAATTATGTCGAGTTTTTCCTCCTCCAAAATGGACGGCTTTTTTTGACTTTGGGACTCTGAGCGATCTTCTTCTAAGTTGAGCGTCAAAGTGTACCGATCCCGCTCCAAATACTGGACTATGACAGGTATCTGAATGCCAATATATACAGCAAGTTTGGACGTAGCACGCTCTACTCACAGACTCAATTAGCAGAACAAGGAAGATGCAGGTCCAAGCACATCCTTCAAACATATGCCTTACTTACACAAGGAAACCCTAAGGGGCCTACCAGACACGATTACCAGGGAAAGAGAAGCCATCCATTTTCATGTTTTATATACTCCCATTGGGAGCGGATGCACTCGCTTTGTTACTATATAGATTTCCGGAGTACCCTCGATTTGATCTCACCCAAGTGACTGAAGACCTGAAAGGGGTCTGTGTTGAGAGTAATGATGGGTAGATGAAGTCTTTCCACAATGACCGCGAAGATGCGAGCCAAACAGGGTAACGACTATCACAGGATTCTCTAGTCAGCTACTATGCAACTCCCCCACTTGTCAAGGGTCGGATCGGAACTCTTTCAGGAGAGCCACTCATGCAGTACTTAGATGACTCTCCCACTAAACAGTCTGTCTCTTTACCAGACCATCTGCCACCATCCAACCAAAACCGTCCGCCATTCTCGTCATGCGTGTTCGGTCAGGACACAATCATGCAAGTACCCGCCTCGGGAACGGGGCAAGCAACAAGACTCGAAAGAGCTGTCGTCAACCAATGCCACCCTCTCATATTTGAAACTCTGAGCTTCATTAACGAACACCCAGTCTTCGGCGCCAACTTGGAGAGCTTCTACGACCAGTCACCATGTCCTTTGGCTTTAGCGTAGGCGATATTCTGGCGGTTTCCAAATTTGCCCTTCATGTATGCAAGCAGTTGCAGGATGCCGGCCAGCAATTCATAGCCGTTCGTGACGAGTAGATTGTCTTCCTTCTTGTGTGGATATGGAGTGAGCCGGAGGCCTTTTTAGAGTCACGGCATTTCAGATCCTCCTAGATGCGATTGCTGCGAACATTTCCGTCGCCAATCTCAGCGACAAGCAAGGCCAAGACCTATCATCGGTCCTAAACTCCTGCAGCAAAGTCTTGACAGACTTTCGTTCGCTTCTCCAGGTAGATTCTTCTGGCGTTCCTGGTCGATTTGACCTTAATTTCAGCAAGGCTGATTTCAATTGCTGTGTCAGAAACATGGAGGCTTAGCACGTGAAGGCATAAGTTAGTGGACAAAGATCTGCAGAGCGCACAACAAGTTGAGTTAGGACCAAGGAGAAGCTAGAGATCTTCGAGCGCGGATCACTTCAACGACGACTATCCTAGACGCATTCAAATCAGAGCTCGATCGAAGTCACCAGGAGCGCCAAGCCATTAGTGGTTGGCTCTCTACCCTGAACTTTCCCGCTCAGCAAAACGAGCTCCTGAGCAGGCGCCAAGAAGGTACTGGGAATTGGTTGCTTGAATCTCAAGACTTCGTCACATGGCAAGGCACAGCCAAAGAGACACTTTTCTGTCCCGGGCCCCAGGGCGCAGGCAAAACAATTCTAACGACTGTGGTTGTGGATCACTTACTTACGGACTTGCGTTCGCATGATGATACAATCGGGATCGCGTACATATATTGTTATTACAAGAAGAAGGAGGAACAGACACTAATCAATCTAGCCTCAAGCCTTGTACAGCATTTGGTTCAACAGCGAAACGAGATATCCGAAGGAGTCAAAAAGTGCTACCATAGCTACTCACAGCAGCGAAATCGGCCAAAGCTTGAGGAAGTATGGCAATTACTCTATCCCGAAATGCTTATGTTCCCTCGAATATTCATAATGATCGATGCTCTGGATGAGTGCGGTCATGATGACCAAACTCGACAGCGATTAATTGACAGGCTTCGTTCGATGCAAGAGTTCCTACCTATCAACCTTATGGTCACCTCACACCCTATCCCTGTCGTTGTCTCAGACTTCTGCGACAGCCTTTCTGTTCATATTCGAGCCAATGAGACCGACATTCGTAACTACGTGCAAGCACAAATGGTTCGTTTGCCTCCGGCCGTCCAGCAAGATCCAAGCTTGTAATTTGAGATTATAAACGGTCGGGTGAGAACTGTTGGTGGAATGTAAGCGCAGCCTTTTGCATCCTACAATGCTTGGCATTAAATGTCTTTCAGGTTCCTCCTAGCCAAGCTTCACATGGACTCACTTGCCCATCAAATAACTGTGCGGTCAGTAAGGAAGTGTCTAGAAATTTTACCTATTGGTTCGAACGCTCTAGACTATGCTTACGACGAGGCCATGAAAAGGGTCAAAAGCCGAGAGCTACCGTCTAGAGAGCTAGCGATGAAGACGTTGAGTTGAATTTTATATGCGCAACGACCATTACATTTCAGCCAAGTCCAACACGCCTTAGCGATTGAGATCGGGAAGAAGGACCTTGATCCCGAAAATCTCAACGATATCGGGACTATCATCTCAACATGTGCAGGTCTGGTTGTGGTCAATGAACAGCGTATCAGGCTTCTCCACTACACCACTCAAAAGTATCTTGTACGGACTGGGCCGTATCATCTCCCAAATGCGCACCAGATCATCGTCTCGAGTTGTCTCACCTATCTCCAAATCATTGACTTTGCGCATGGTATTCCATACGAGCATGAAGGAGTCTTGTCAGATAGTACCAACTTGTACAGCATAAACAGAAGTCACTGTAGGGATCGAATAAAGCGGCATCCACTTCTTCGGTACGCTGTAAGTTACTGAGCATTCCATGCAGACCACTCCCTCGAAGAGAACGTCGCCTCGTTGGTGGCCGGCTTCCTTGAAGACCGGCATATAGTGTCGTGGGCTTGCCAGGTGTTGTTGCACTTTCGAGGGCGGGGTTACGTCGGCTATTATGAGAAGAGGTCTGGAACAGGCCCACCCACAGCCGACCCTTGGTGCGCCATACATTCAGCCGTAATCTCTGGGCTAGAAAAATTGGTTCTTTCGTTGCTAGATGAAGGGTTTGATGTGGACGCAAGAGATGGCGACGGTATGACACCGCTGCTGTGGGAACTACGAGATGCTGCACTTACCACGTTGTTAATGTCGAACAAAGCCATCGATGTCAACGCCCGAAGCACAACGTGTGGATATACACCGCTGAGTATAGCGGCCCGAAAGGGAGATCAAGCAACGGTGCAGTTGCTCCTGGCACGAGAAGAAATTGATGTTAACGTACCTGAAACGCAAGTAACACGGTCACATACAGCGTTATCAATTACAGGAACGCTTAATTATCCAGGAATGGTAGAGCTCTTGTTAGAGCGAGAGGACACCAAAGCTGATTCAAGAGACGAGCAGGGTACTACCCCACTAATGAAGGCGGCGCATCGTGGAAACGCATGCATTGTAAAACTTCTCTTGGCACGTAGCGATGTTGATGTTCTTGCAGTGGATGACAACGGCGCAACCCCGCTTTCAAGTGCAGAAGAAAGACGGATGGGGGGAAGCGAAAATGACCATGACTCAGTGATACGGCTGCTGCATTCAGCAATCGAAGAACGGATTATATCCTAGCATCACGGATGAGTGTTCTCGATTCTACCACGTTCTTTTTCTTTCCGTTACTGTCGTATGCTCATTGGTATTACGGAGAAGTCGATACATAAATCAACATCCCCTTCATTAGCGTCCCAATGCTCTTGTCTAGACTTAGCTGCGAAGCAATCGAAATAGTACTCAATTCTTCCACACTGTACTACACGACCCTCTTCTTCTTGACTTAGGTCTCTTCATCCCTCAACGACCCTCACATACCTCAATCTCAGCCACTTCCTACAAAATATACATCGTCGATTCATAGGACGCGCCGAAGGGCGGGTTCCAGCTTTCGCTACTTGACTGAAAATATCATTGAGTTCCTTAAGTATTTTCATTGCTTTCCCAATCATGTTGGTTTTGGAATTTTAACAGATCCAAAGGCAAGGCCAGCTAATTAACACGACGGAAACATCATCAAAAACACCTGACGTTGTCTCATATCACACACAGCCCACCCAGTCGGAATTCCATTCAAAACAACACAGGGTTTCCTTCTCCAACATTCTAAGGGCCTCCAAAACCCACGCCGAAAGGACGGCCCTTGGCTCCGCCGCATTTGTATGTCTGACTGGTAAAACTATTTGCACCCTGATGAATATTCTCATTAAGGACGCAAAAGACACGCGAGAGCACTTCTGTTGTCCTCTGAACGGCTGGCTCCTTTTCTCTGTAGAGAAGACTCTCCGAACGCAACACGATGACTCGGTAGTCAAGCCTGTGTATCTGAAAAACCAAATATTGAGCAAATTCCTGAAATCCACATAGAAGTCATCCGCTTCCCCTCTAGCCTGATCTCATTCAGAATTGAGCACGAAACGTCACCTTTTCGGCTTTTCATGATGGGCATGCTGTACTATGTAACTATCTTACCAAAACAAACCGTTACCAATTGTGCTATTTTTGGAGGACGTCTGACACATATGTCGCTCCTCGGCTGCTATCAAGGGACCAGATTCCACTTTTTATTTCAAGAGAAAGGAACTGCGCGAACAAGTAATGTGAATTGTAGTCAATCAGGCGCCTGTTGCTTGTGCAAATTGAACCTCATTACATGTGATTTCACTTACCGTGAGACGATAAGTTGATTTGTCTCACATGATAAGCTAGAACGGCTTATCCAAACCACCAATTCAGAGCAAAAACTGACCCCCCCGCTACTCCCCCAAATCGCTGCTCACTCCTCAACCAACATCCCCAATATCAGACTCTGAATCACAAACTCATTCCCAACCACCTTCGTCCCACCCCTCACCCTCTTCACCCCCTCATACGCCTCACTCTCCCTCCCACGCTTCCTCTTCTTGCCCGTCTGCCCGCCGCCCGAAAGTCGCTTCTCGACCTGCTCCTCTTTGTCGTAGCTAAAGACCCAATTCCATGGCTCTCCCAGTGCCTGCGCGTCGTTCACTGCTTTTGCGGCGGCTTCTTGGCTGATGGCTCTAGCTACTCGGCTAGCGCCTAGGGCGTGCGTTATGAGTGGGTGCTGCTTCATGGTTTCTTCTTGGCCTTTTTCCATAATCAGAAGAACAGAGGCACCGTCCAGCATCTTGGGCCTGCTCTCTACGATGCTTGATATGGTAGCGGTGTCGGCAGAGAAGGGCTGTAGGACACGTGATCGTACAACACCTCCTAGGTAGGCAGAGTCGCCGGCAGGAAGGAGGTAGGGAGTCCATGGTAGGACTCGTTCTTTAGTCACGCAGTCCGTGATCCAACGCGTGGCTAAGCAGGGTATGCCAAGGGCGAGAGCTTGGATGAATTTGGCACGGCGGCAGTGTTTGTCTGCTATCAGACAAGTGAAGCCGACGTCTTCGGCGGCAGAGGTGAGTTGAAACGTAGTCTCGTCCTCATCTTTGGGGCTGGTAGTACGAGGAAGGGGTGGTATGTGAAAGAGCTCGTCGAAGCCGTTATCGAGAACGATACCGCCGTTGGAAGAAATTTTATTCTTGACAAGCTCGCTATCTTCGGTGCGACCGATATTAGTGATGGCGAAGGCCATGTTCTTGAACAGCCCATCTCGTGTGATAGTACTTGATTTCATGGAACGAGACATAGCGAGACCAGAAGTCTTGACCCGTCGAGTCCGCGATGATGGAGTTGATGGGGTTGAGGGTCGTTCAGAAGGCGTTTGCAGTCCAGTCGATGTCTGTAGCCTGTTCAACGTATGGGTGTATATACGATTTCTGAAGGTGGCCCACAGGGTTTGTGTAAAGTAGATCTGAGTTAATGGCACGGCAAGCTGCTCATTGTCTGATGGGTTTCCACCAATTGATGGCCGTTGTTTGGGAGTCAGCAGCACAGTGGCGTAGCCATGAACGTCTGTCTCTGGAAAGGCGGCATCATTCGTAGATGGAGCTTGGCCGCGACGAGAGGGAGTTGCCGGATCCGGAGGTGTGGCTGGACGGTGCTGGTCACGCATGCCTTCAATTACATAGCTCTTTATACGGGCTCCAGGCAAGTCGACTTTGACCAGGTCACCAGCCCGCAGCTGTAGCCGCTTGATTCCATAGGCACTGATAGTGTCAATTGTACCATCATCAAAGCGGACAGTATAACGAGATTTGTCGCCTCCTTTGACTTCTAAGCATGTCGCAGGGTGATAGGCAGGGTTGGTGCCGCTGAATAGTGCAAATACTCTATTAGGGGCGGTGACAGTGGGTTGACGGACATCTCCTGAGTTGTCTCGTCGAGCAAGTGGGTCTTCGCTGGATGTTGGAATAGGCATTTCCAAGCTCCGATTGGTTTCCGGCTGAAGCTTGCGGCTAAGCTTTGTAGCAGGCTTCAGGACTGGCGCTGGGACCGAGGTAGCTTTCTCGTCTAAGAACGCTTCTTGAACAGTCTTCTCGCTAGTTCTCAATGGTGATGCAGCTTCTTGATCAATTTGTAAAGCATGAGTCCTTCTCGTTACTGGGCTCCGCGTCTCAGCGTCTGAAGATGTTTGAACGGGAGTTGGCCAAGAGATTGCTGACGAGCCTGGAGGTAGAGGTGTACCGAGAAGCGGAGGCAGACTCTTGGGGTCAAGCTCTGCGACCTGCAGAGCAAGTTCCCGGCCGCCGCGACGCCTCTTCCTTGCGGGCAAAACGGGGCTGGAGCCACCGAGGGCTTTTTGAAACTCGATGTCTTCATTGCTGAGTATATCGATATCAATATCAACATCCCCTAACGGATCTGGAGGCGAAGGGTCTGCTGCGATCTCGCCAATTGACCTTGGCCTCTTGAACCTGATGGGAGACGCTTGTTTACTCTGGGGCTTCTGCCGCATCTTCTGCACCTGAGTCTTCGAGGGTGTCTCAGGCAACTGTTCTTGTGCTGTTTCAAACAGAGTAGAGGGATGCGACTGCTCAACGACCGAATAGCAGGAAGGTTGTTTAGATGCAGATTTGGGTGTATTTCTTGGCGAGAGTATTGAGTTCGAAGAGTCGACGGTAGATCCTCGAGTGTTATGGTGGTGGTGCGCTGTCACGCTCGTGGTGTCGGGAATTGTATTTTGTGGCGGCACAAGATGCGATGTTGAGAGCTCTGACGATTGGGCGGCGTTGCTGTGTGACTCGGTGGATGGGGGATGAACGCAATCTGCACCCCTCGATCCCAGGGCACTAGCCTTCGAACCGTCTTGTTGAGGAGGTTCTACCGCCGCTCCTTCTCTCGCAAAAGCTCCTCGAATCTGCGTCGCACTTTCCGCAACTGCCACCTTTTGTTGCGAATTCATGCGATTAGACGAAGTATTTGGCGGGTTCTGAGAATAGGCGTTCGCTAGGGAAGCCTTGGAGGTGCTGCTTGACATTCGAGCAGCTTTGGAGCCGTCCGATGATTGGGAATGCGGGACAAGGATGCGGGTGTCAATGGAGGAGCGGGGCTCTGAAGATGCTCTGAATTCATATCTTCCTGCATTCTGCTTGGCGCGTGATTGAGACGGCTGCGAATCGGCGATGGCCTCCGGCTGGGTCGCAGTCTGTATCGTCTTTGTTGCTTCTTGGCTTCTGGTAACTCGAGAACTGCTACTGATTGGTAAAGCACTTTTGGTCTGGGAGATGACCTTAGGCTTCCGGGATAGTTGGTGCGATGGACTAGGCTGTGAGGCTATAACTTGCGACACGGCGTGCTGTGCTCTGGAGACCGTCCTGGGTACCTCTACATTCTCTTTGTTCTCCTCCCCAAGCTCATCAGCATCGTCATCGGGTTCAAGCTCGGCCTTTTCCTCGCATTCTGTCTCGTCTTCTGTAATATTGCCTTGCTCTTCATCGCCAGGGCCATCGTCTGATATCAATACAGGTTCTCTAGCCTCTCGTCCTGCGCCCCGAGGTGACACTCTGCTAGGTATGTTTTTTGTTCGACCCCCTAAACGTCTGCCACGAGCCCTTACTGTGGGCTCTGACCGAGCTGTGAGGCCCGCAAATTGATTTCTCGCCTCGATCTCGATTTTTCTCTGATTCAAATGTCTGCGTATCTGTGTGTCTTCAGACGCAAAACCGTCGTCGGACAGCTCGTCAGCTGAGAGTACTTGCTCCGCCTTCTGAGCCTGAAGCAGCTTTTCCCTCGCTTCTTGTGACGCTTGCATTGAGATGTAGGTCGTCTGAGGCTCGGTGACGGCACGCACCATGCCAGCTCGTGGCATTCGTACAGGCGATGATAAAGAGTCTGCCGTAGATGGACGCTGTATATTATGTATGTCTGGCGATGGTCTCTCAGATAGTCCATCAGAAGTGATTAACAAAGGTGAAGTGAGCGCCTGTGTAGCTTTAAATAGCTGGCTCGGGTCCATCAGGCCATCGATGCTTCCCATTTGCCCTGCAAAAGGGTTTGTGGGTAATTTCGGGGTCTCCATCTTTTGGGAATTGACGTCGCTTCCACGCTTCCTTTTCTTGGCATTTGTAGCAGGCGTTTTCGGCTGCTGGAAACGGCTCGACTCTGGGAAGATGTCTGCCCGAACATCCATCTCTTGAGATAGCGGGTCAATATCATCCCCCTCTTGGTCCGTGGGAAAGTCCCCAACGTCGATAATCGAAGGCTCCTCGAATGCGCCAAGAAGGTCCACATGCCCAGTCTCACCCGGCTGTATGCTATTCACGGTCGCCTTTACAGTATGCGAATTGGTCCCATCCTGCCCCAAAGTCTCTTTTATAGCCGGCTGCTCTCTTGCCTTGTTGGTGAACTGTTCGTAAACCCATTGTGAAACCGGCTGAGTATCGCCCTGTGATTGACTTCCGTACAAGAGCATCTTGTTTCTAGAGGACTCGGGAATGGTGCTAGGTAGCTCAGGCTGAGAGGCTGACAGTCGCGGTCCTTTATCTCTCGAGTCCAGACGCCGAGACTGTGGCTGACTCGCAGACCACTGTTGACTCTGTGTTAAGTTTTGGGGCGGAGGATTAGTTCTATGGATGGAGTCTTTCTCGGCGCAGGCACTCTTTGTCAAATCTTGCCCAACCTGTCGGTGCTGGTGCTTTGATGCTGCGGCAACCGGACTCGGATCACGCTTATGAGACGACAGGGAAGATGGCGTCAGTTTGCTTGCATACCCGAGGTGACAGGCATTAGAATGCATCGGTTTACTCACCAGATCGTTGTCCAAGCCCAAAGCAAACGCTTGGAGCTGTGAAATGTCTATACTATCATTTTGAGTCCCCATACTGAGCCTTGATGAATTCTGAGCAACACTTGAGAATGTCTTCGTAAAAGTGCTTCTCGTCGCGGTTGTGTTCGGAGACGCGCCTGGTATGATCCTAGCTAATCTGGGACTAGCTTGTAACGCTATCTCTTGGCACCGTTTCGCGTTAGGCCGAGGGCTTCTCATTCCAAACGTCCACACTCACCTTTGGAGGAATACGGTAGTAAGAGAGGATGGGGCTTTGCAGTCTGAAAAACATTTTCGACCAGTCAAGGTACACAATTAGACTCATTAATCTAATGGTCAAGCAAGGTCTGGATATTACGTCAAAGGACAAGCCCGTGGGTGCCAGTATCAAGGTGAGCCTGCGCTTCCTTAGATGATTTTCTAACCCAGCAGAAATGTGAAAGTGCCTTGCTTGTCTTGTTACTTCAAAATGATCGAAAGGGAGCGAGTCCAGCTCAGCTCCGATGTATGCACCAGGAAGTACTGCAGCACACTTTATAAGAAGCGCCCATACTGACGCGCTTCCGCCTCCATCTGCAAACATCCACTGCAAAAAAGCGATCGGCAATACCATTGCCAACCAATCTGTATTCTCTCAATATGCGAACTAGACTGTCAAGTATGGTCTGTCGCCCGTTTTTCGCTTACCTGCGGGAGCAGCGCCCAAGTACATTACATACAATCTTGCGTAGAAATCTCTCTTACCGATATATTTTCGTCCCACCCAGCATAAGATTCGCGGTCCCCTATCGGCTATGCACATCATAGTGCAGAACATCTTGGGCATCAACCTTGTTACTACCGTGATTTGAACCCACTTGCATGAACACCATGAGCACGGCACCATAGGCTGCTGTGGCAGCAAGGACCTCGAACGGCTTTTCAACAGTGAAAAGGCTCAGTAAGATGGTGAAGAGGCAAATGAATCCTGTTATCACGCCTAAGCGTGTTTCGAGATGGGGCTGCTGAGCTGATATGTGTTGTAAGGGCCACAGTGGACAAATCAGCATAGCCAAGCCGAGCCTTACGGTTACGCAGGTCACGCTCTTATTCACGACCTCGTCCTTATGGTACACAGTCATCTCTGTCTCAAAATCATTTTCTCCATATAAACGACCATTTTTCTTGGATTTCGACATGTCAGCTTGGCGGTACAACTCACGGAGAGCTGTCTTACCTTTCTTTCTCTTAAACAGAAAGGTAATCTAAGAAGATTATGCCTGTCTATGAATCTCCTTAGTGGTGCTTTCTGCCTTGGAACTACTGGGATCAGATCATCAAGCTGATCAACAAATTCGACCTCTTCTGGAAGAATTGTGCCATTTGCATTCGTCAGCCACTGTCTGACATTGTTGACCTGGAAATCTGTCGCTCTTGGTCGGGATTTCAAAATCGAATGATGGAGAACAAAATTCTCTGATCCTGGGTTAGCGACGAGTTGCTTGTTGAGACTTGAACAAGGTTTAAGAGAACAAGCTTCATACGGTATCTCTCGATTATAGTCGCAAGGTGCTCTAGTATTTTCCGTCTTGGCCGGCTGTCGCGACGAAATGTTCCACTATCAGCACTTTCAGCCACGGCTGCTGCGTCCTCAACATTAAGCTGTTTTCCGACTTCTACTATCTCGTCTTGCAGATATAAGGCCACTCTCGTACTTGAATCTCCGAAGCGGCGGAGAACAAAAAATCATCGTCGGAGGACATCCATCGACTGAATGCTGGGTAACCTCTACTATATGGAGATTAGCATTCATTCGAAGGGGAGATTCTGACATACGCACTATCTCCATGGCTGATAGTCAGCCTCCTGTATGGTTGGAGATATTCGTGGGGGCTGTAGCACATCCTGGCTACTTGCGGAAGTTGAAGCGTTCAGAACGCTCGATCCGTTCTTTGATTGAGACACTTCGTCGTACGGCGTCATAGACGCTTCACGTGTTGTTAATTGACTTCGGCGCAGGGACGAGTGCGATGCGTTGATTCCTGGCTCTGAATCCTCTCGACACGAAGGTTCAAATGGGTTCGGTGTAGCTCCCGTGGGGAAATTCACAACAGACTGCGCGGTTTCTGGCCCAAGAAGCGGCTCTGTGAGGCAAGAAGAGCCCATAAGTGACTAGATATCCTGCTTGAGTTGTCTGGTCTTGCTGGCATCGTTGGTCCTTTGGGCAGCAATGATGCGTGCTTCGACAGAGCTCGAGCGGATAATCAGCGTGATTGCCCAATCACTAAAGTATAAATCCGGAGAATTCGAACTCTTATGCATGTCGAGAAAGTCTCAGGCCTTTGCCTTCCCCACGGAAACGGCCAACGCATCATGCATATGCGGGCCCTCGAAGGGATCCAATCATGGTACATCTACCGCACTTAGCGCTTTAGCCTTGTCCGCATTTGCGCATGGACGAGTGCCTTGATGTGCTGGAGCTATTCACCGCTTAGACTCCACCGTCAAATGCCCCACTGTTGTGAGCTGCGGTAAATTGAGCACCACAGCCGGTTTGCCTTTTTATGCCTTGTTCTGTGCGGTTTAATAACGTGTCCTCGAGTATTCCGGAGCTACTGCGCCTGCCAATTTGCCATCAGCATTATAAGTGAAGGCTGCGAAGCAGTTCAAAAAATTTTCGATCAAGTTGGCATCTTGTACGCAATTGTGCGCCATCGCCAATTTGATCCCAAGGCTAAGGTCAATTGTCAAATTCGAACGATTGCATGTAATACTCGTCGCGCTTCCGTACCTTCTCGTACCCACGTTTGTAGTCATGGGTCGCGAATCACCGCCTTTCCGGGAATATGGAAGAGAAGATCCACGCAGACCGCCTCCACGACCGGCTCAGCCACGCCCACCTCAACCACCACCTCCGAATCCACCGCCACGACCTAGCCGTTCGCAGACTGGGGAAAGTCGATATGGGTCTGACCATTCGCAAGAGGAAACTTCCCCGCCATCACAAGGCTCATTGTCCAGATTGCAGAATTACCGAAGTCGAGACACTTCAAGTCGAGTATCGCAAGGCTATGGTGGACCTCAACCTGGCTACGGCCCCTCTTCAGAGTATGAAGAAGACTACCCCTCTGATCCCATGCGGCGCCCCGGGTCTTCCACCGGAGCCGTTGCGCGAGACTCCTCAAGATACCCAGGGTATACGGTACCATCTTCGGCATCACAGACTCAACGGCGGCCCAGAAGCCAGGACCGAGAATACTATCAGCCAAGCACGATTTCTTCAGGTCCCGCGCGAAGTACGTATTCCCAGACCTCGAGCCAGCGCTCCGACCCCCGAAGTAGAGGCAACGCCGGAGCTTCATTTCCTGGCTCGTCTACAGGAAGATCTCAGAGTATCAGTGCTCCTCTGGGTGTACTATGCACGCATGGAAGGGCGGAAGAAGTGTAAGGCACCTGCACAACCGTCGAAATATTGCTCAACTCCCACCAGGTGCCGCGACTGCGCTTCTCGAGGTAGCTACCGCTAGTATTGAGCAGCACATATTCGAACATCAAAAACACTCAAATCCATACCACCGATTATCAGTCACAGCTCTCGCAGCGTCCGTGTGACCGCCTCAAGCTGTCAATGAGTGAGGATCCCTTCAACAGTGACAAACAACCATTTAGTATGCTAAGTCTAATGAGTCGACTCAAGTTAGGTCGCTCCTATAAATTGTAGTGACTTAGTAGGAGCTAAGTGCCGACTTTAGTCTATGATTTCTAATTTCTTCGAGCGGGCAGTATTAAGACACGAAATGTGTATAGCAGATAAACCGCGTCATCGGCGAAATAAAGCTGAACAGATTGACGACGTTAACGACAATCGGTGTATAAGCCTAAATGTACGATTCGGTGTTCTACCTGTATTTTAGTAAACGATGGGAATTCTGGCCCTTCGCCAGACCCTGCGCTAGACTTGGCCATGAATCCGCCGGCTTCCGCGTCTTGAACAGCAGTGGGACTTGCTTTTCGTGTATCAAACCTACTGGTATGGATTGAAGATCATGCGGCCGGTGGTGGATCTATGTAAGAGAACTGCACTGACTTCTTGTGGTGAATGAGGGGATTTTGTACTGGTGTTCGAGCCTCGAATGAGTGTAACAGTAGCCTGTGTTTGACCATTCATTTGCCAGTGTGGCTCTAATTATTCGTCAGATGCTATCCTCATACTTGATCGCAATTATTTGGACCCTTCTATCACTAGGCAAACGGCTCTTTCTGACTCTATTTAACCATGTCTCGTCCACATAGCACTCGAAACTATTCATGAAACACACAAAAAAGCATGGGAGTCGCCACGTTTCTTAACGGAATGGCTCAGGAATAATGCAGGGAGAGGGAAACGTAGGTCCTTCCTCCTGGCTCAAGAGCGAGGAATGTGCCGGATAGCAGTGACGGGACTCTTTCCCGCTACACTCGAGCGGAGATACTGACAATTTTTAAGCAAGCTAAGCCGCATCATCGACATCTTGGCCAAGCAGTCAAGTATCATATTCACGGCTCTTCTGTGGCCTTAATAGATCTTTATCGCCCCTTGAATTATTCTTAGATTACCAAGTCGCATCAGGCTCAAGACAAGACACAATAGCCATGCTTATTTACTCTACCTTGTTATTCACACCTCTATTCGTCGGCCCAGCTTTTGCGTTGTGAACGAAGGGAGCCAAAACATCGATAACAGCGCCATTACAGTAGAGAAAGGTACAGATCCGCTCTGCCAATCTCCAGGCCATTTCCCTAGACAGAGACCCCAAAAGGTGATTGGCCCTGCCAGGATCAGCACATGGTAGAGAATCACTTCCACAAACGAAACGCGAAACAATGCTTTAATTCCCCACGCTTCATCTTTCTCGTCGTCGGAGCCTACGGCCCAAATTGTACGTCTCTTAGGGAGTCGTCCCAGGTATTTGTACTTGCCGCAGTGGTTACGGCCGTGGCATTCGTGCAATATGGAGAGGATGTCAGGATGTCCTTTTGATATCGTTTGGGTTCATTCTGTGAAACTTCGTCTTATTAATGTTCGATTCCCGAGTGATGTGATCTCTTTTGGTGGCTTACGATCCCAGATTCACATGTATGAAAGTACCAAATGGACAGTGTCCATCGGAAATACCGTCGTGATTTTCTGTATTGGTTGATCAACTCATCGAAAAAGCTATCATCGTCTTCAAACTCTTCGACAGCAATTTGAGCCAACCGTAGACGTGCAATTTGTAGCCTTCTCGAACCACTCATGCCAAAAAGCACAAATCCTGCAATTCTGCTGACAGGAACAATATCTACAGCGACATTCGCAGCAGGAGGTGTAGCCATCTTGTCAGATGAGCTACTGTCATCAGAGTCCTGACTGCCGTCCAGCTGACGGGACAACTCCTTATCCGACATAGCTGATGATGACTGGTTACGAGAAAAATCATCTGCAAAATGATGGATTGAAGAGGATTTCGAGTCACTATCAGATAGTGTCACGATAGGGACAATCCATGACCCTTAAGCTTGACTCGGCACTCTTTCACGACACGAAAGTGCGACAAGATGGCGCCGTTGTCCTTGATCTGCTGACATGTCCCGGAGACTATCGAGGCTATTATTGAAGACCAAGAAAAGCCTTCGTGATAACCAATGAAGAGCCTGTAATACTACCAGCATAGCTTTGGCGTATTTGACTGATCTGGCAGGTGAGACTAAGTATGATGGAACTTTGCTGCTTGGCACTACTAATTAATTTGTCTCACCTGACCCCTGCTTTAGATTAGAAATGCTCTAGTGTGGATGGTTCCGGGCGGGACCTACCCACTACCATCTGATCCTGGCTTCGTGAGGTTTCAGTAGCCGGTAGCTGGTGGCAAAAGCCCACCAGTCCCAGGACTCTCCGGTCAAATCTTCTAAGAACCTCTTGAACGAATTGGACACGGTGTATTCTTCTCCCATAGACTTCGAAATATGGCAGATGATCTAATATATTCTCGCATTTTTCCACCCTCAACTGTTTGTCGAGGGAACCTTTGGTATCAGACGGGATTGGAACGTGGAATTTAGAACTATCTTTCATTAGTGCAGCCACTTTTCCTATTGAGCCTGGCGTTGATAGAGGCTCCGTCACCTGTCGTAGGGAAACTCTTGTATAATTATTTGTGGATCCTTCCAACCCATCAGTCGCAGGGGAAGGGTGCACTGGATCAATCGCCTTCACGCTGCAGTTGAAACAGGTCATGAGCTAGGTGACCATCATATGATGGACCAAGTGCCTCGTCCATCCGATTCCGGCACTCAGCCGTGGATGATCGTATCATTCCTAGCACTGACCTGGCCGCACGACGCAACGATGAGTAAAACGAATACGCGGAACATGGCTTCGACTATTGTATATGGAGAGCGGAGGCTAGGACGCACGACGAGGCTGGAAAGAGCAAAATCTAGAAATCGGATGAATGATGAAGAACGCAAGGCGGGTATACATATGAGAATCTAATCAAGAGCGATGCATGTTATCGTTGGTTGCCGGAAGAAGTTGAACTTGAATTGCGACGGGAAAGGTAGTTATGAAGAGGGGAGCGCCGCCCAGTTCGAGGGCGGTTATACAGCCTCACCTTAGCTCTATGTGATATGCAGGGCGGCTGCCCAATTATCGCTCACCACGCCTATTAGCACCTGCATGAAGCCAATCAGATAGGGCGGTGGCTCGAGTGGTTCTCGATATGGACGCAGACTTTGGGAGCTATGTTCGGTTTGCATCGCACTCGTGAGCATCCACACTACACTTCGCGGGGTTCTCCATTGTATGTAGTGTTAGCTTCGTACATGCTCCGTATGACAACTACGACAATATCGTCTCTGATGAATACATCACAATTGGAATGCTACTTGAGAGGAATCGACGACTGTGGCGACAGTGATTGCAGCCTTATAATCGTCCGCCGCACTTTGTGAAACCTCGTGCGCGGAGACGGATACTTGGCATATGGTGCATCATCTGTTGAATCGGGACAACAGCGGAAAGCACGAATCCGTGAGGAGGCTCATTAATCTTCTTTATTGTCTACTCACAGACCATTCTCCGCCTTGAATCTTTCCCAAGCCTCATTCAGAGTAGCAAAAACAGCCGCACTTATCATCTTTTGCTCCGTAGTCGCCGTCGTCGGTAGCTTCGTATAAAATATCAGCGAAAACCCACCAATCGCATAAGTACACATGAAACCCTCACCTTATCAGGATGCACCTTAGCAATCCCCTTCATGTAAACCAGCTTGACCTTCCCAGGCAACAGCACATCCCCCATCCCAATTTTCTTCCAACCACTTCCCTCCCACAGCACATTCTCCAATGTCGAAAGCAGCGCGCGCAAATTTCCTTCCCTGCCAGCTCGCCACCTCGAAATGTGCCCCTCAACAACGTCTGCAAGCGCGAACTTCTCGTCGTCGAGTTTATCAGCTGCCGCATTTGCAGCACGCAGCCGCGAAACAGACTCAGAGTCTGGAGCCATGTCACCCAGCGCGGAAGGCTTCGGTCTAGGTCTTGCAATTGGCTTTTTGGCTGCTGCAGTACGTTTTGGATCAGGACTAGAAGCTTTCTCGCAGCGATTGCGACCTGCGATGCTAGTAGCACCACCAACGCCGGCTTCGACGCAGGTGCGCCAGATGGCAGCGGCTTCTGACCAGCGCTCAAGCTGCTCCAGGGCTTCGGCTTGGCGTGTCATGGCTTTCTCCCAGTAGATGCTCATTTGCTTGATGCCTTCACCGGGGCCTAGATCAATGGTTTCGCCGGCGCCGTGGGAGATTCCAATTACCTTGATTGCGGAGGTTGCGTCTGCTATGGAGGCCTTGGGATCGCCAGTCTTCGAGTGAGAGAGGGCGCGGTTGGTCAAGAGGGGAATGGTGAGAGGATGAGCAGATGGCAGAGCAGAAAGCGAGGTTGAGTAGTGCATGGTGGCTTGTGCGTAGTCGCCACGTTGGAAGGATTCTGTGCCGGCTTTGCGAGATTCTGTTGATGCGTGCTGAGCAAAAGAGGAAAGAGATGGGATGTTCCGTTTGGGCGGTGGGGGACAGGCTGGGGGAGGATTGGTGGGTGCTGTTCGCGGTCGAGGCTGACGCTGAGGCTGGTGGGTGGGAATTGTTCGGGGGGCTGCAGCCGATGGTCGAGATGAAGGCTGAGAGTCACTGAACAAAAGCTCAGGCTCTAGCCCTGGCCCTGAAGCAGCTGGCTTCGGCGTTGACTTCTTCCGCCGTGCCGGGCTAATGTAAGCTTGCATGGTCTCCTCTTCGACGGCTTGCCTACTAAGTTTTGCGCGAGGATCCCAAGCTGGCAGCTGTTGCATGAATCTAGGCTGTGGCATCGTCTGTTCTGTGGGCTTTCTGGGGAATGCAGGAGATTGATCTCGTGACGAGCCCTGATCTTTTCGGGAAGCCTCAGGTCTTGGACGTGACTTTCGAGGCGGCGGACGAGAGTCCGCTTCCAGCATCAGCGCCTCGTCCGTGACATCGGCCGCTGGAGCTTTGAGCTGTGACCGGGCTGGCCGCTCCATGTTGTCGTGATCCGTGGCATCATTTCGTCGTTGCTGGGTCCTTGGCTTTCGAGGGCCTGCTTCAGCTTGAGTCTCCTTCATCCATTTAGGCTGATTCGAGTCGCTGTCCGAATTGAAGTCGGCGACAGCCTGATTGAGCTTTTTGGTACCAGTCTTCCACAGCGAGCCTGCAGTTTTGAACATCTTGTTTCCAATCTCTGATGCGTATTGTGCTGGGTCCTTCTCGCCATTTACGGGAGACTCGCTATCGGGCCGGCTTTGGCTTACATTGGACTGTTCTTGCTCGCGCATCCAGGCTGGTTTTGGCGCGCCAGAAGTCGAGCTTTTTCGCCGCCCCGGAGCTCTTCTTGATTGTTGCGTCCGCGATGTACCATCTTGATGGCTGTCTTGGCCCTGCGGCTGGATCTTCTTCCGCGATTCCTCATGTGCCTGGTTCAAGAGCCAGTCTACGGCAACTTGCACATCAGTACCTGACTCAGTCATCTTAAGAGCCCTCCTGGACCTTTCAGGCGTGAAACCCATGTCTACTAGTTCGCAGACAGCACGTTCTTGTGGATGCACCTCTTCCACCACTCGAGATTCAGTAGCTGTCTCCGGAGCCTTTGGTTCGCTCGGCCGCTGCTTCGGAAAATCGGACATAGGTCGACCTAGTAATCCCAGTACATCATCCTCGTCATCAGCAGCGCCATTCGTATCGGTTTCCTCTTCTCTTGGTTGCTTGTACCCATTCATGCCAAGCCCAAAAGGATCATCGTCCATGTAATCCGCATTACCACCACCAGGTTCAATCGACTCATTAAGCCCCATGTCTGACTTCCCACCGCCGAAATTATATTGGCCCATCATGTCATTACTCATAACCCTACTAGCCGGCTCCATGTGACTGCTCTTATCCACCGGCGCCTCAGCATTAAACGCAGCCAACAAATCTTTCTCATCTTGCCCAACCCCCTTCCCTGTAGGTTCTTTTGGGATTCCCGCGAACGGCCTGTTGATTATTTTCGAAAGCTTTTGACCTCCGTATTCATCCGTAGCCGTGTATGTAGGTGGACTCGTAATCCTACCCGGCGTGGTTCTCCCATCCCTTAAGCTATCCCGTGCGGCTGCCTGTGTACTGCCGAAGTGTGCATCGAACGCCCTCCCCTTCTCTGCCTCTTGCTTAATTAATACCTCCTGCCGTAGTCTCTGTTGCTCTTGCAGCGATAGGTTCTTGGAGGCTTGCGATTGGCCAGCATTGAATGACACGAGGTTGGCGAAGCTATCATTGGCGGGAGTCGAGGCCTTGCTGCGGGCGAAGCCAGGAGAGGATGGGGCTTTTTGGCTGAAAGAGACGTTGGAGGGTGTACTTCTGCCTGATATAGGAGGCGTAGGGCGGAGGGATGGAAAGCTCGCATAGTTCCCATTTCCTTGGGGATGGGATGCCGATGGGGGCTTTTGGGCCGTCCATTCTACTGCAGAGAGATCCTCCATTGTAGAAAGCAACGGGTCAGCTGGGTAGCATGTTGATGGTTGCCTTGGTAAGAGGTCCAACAGGGAAATTGGGGAATGAATTGGGGTTATTGAATAGAGAGCGTGATGATTGGGAATTGCCTCGAGCATCCAAACAATGTTTCGGTGCCAAGCCTTTCAGCCACAGCCGCCACAGCGTTCTCGCTGAGTATCTCCCCCAATAATCTCTATCGTCAGTATGACTTGCCTAAGACTGAGTGATCTAGCTGTTGTACCGAAATTTAAACCATCCGTCTTGAAAAGCTCGTGTACAAGTACAATATTTCTCCTCTCGTTATTCAACTTTGTGTTGTATACTGACTTAGTCCTTGCTTCTTTCATTACAAATTTACTCGTGTGAAAGCGTACACATGCTGCCTAGCTAGTGGAACTATGCCTCCTCGTTGTCTTGCCACTCGTTGCGATGCCTAACCAATCGCTCCGAGCAATAGAATGCATATGACTGATGGCCTTTCTCCCAAGGAAATTTGATGCATTCCGAGAAAATTACGACCATTAGTTCTCTACTCTTCGCACTCATCGTCCCCTAAATAATGATCACGAGAAGGAAACACACCCATGGGAAGATGAGCAACAATGAGCCTTGTTCGAACAGAAGTTGAGGAACTTCCGCCAGCCTTCTGAGCCTTTGATGCCCATGATTCCGCACTCTAGCACCTTGACTGCTCTCGAACAGCCGTAATGAGCCTTCTCACCGAACCCGAAGGTAAGGTCCGCGTTAAAGACAATTTGGATAAAGTGGACACGAGCCGACTACGCAAGAAAAATTCCAAAGTAAACAGCTCCAAGGCTACACCTGCCCCTACCCAGACCACAACGATCAGATCAAACCACCTACAACCCAGTCTTCGTGGACTACATAGTCCCTCGAGGCGCCTGATTAACCTGGAAGGGATCACCCTCGAGTCGGACGCACCACTGAGTCGGCCACCCATAACTCCGCAATCGTCCGTTTTGATATTACGATTCCGCATACAAAGTTGCAGCAATTACTAATCACTATAACTTCTATACAAGATGTGTTGCCTCAGTCCCTCAAAACTGCCGAGAGCGCTAAGTCTCTTCGGGTTAGCGTCCGATCATTAAGTCCCTTCGGGTTAGCCTGCTGACTCCGCAGCTGAGTTCCGTAATAAGCAGAAGGCGCTAACCCGAAGGGGCTTAGCGGAGCTTGGCACATCTGAGGGACTGAAGCAACAAGCTGTGTGTTCATACTAGTATGGTTTGCAAGCTATAGTAATTTGACCGGCCTAACCCCTACTAGATCCTTAGAGCTAGACCCCGGAGTGAGAAAACCAGAAGTTTCCGGGTATACAACCCTACAGGGTGGCCGACTCAAGGGGTGTGGCCGACTTGGGGGTGATCTCTTCTAGATCCCACTGAACGGATATAAGTATATTCTTGAAAAAGAACGCATTGGCTAGCAACGCAACTCCACAACTGAACATCGGTCGCACTGCTGCAGCTACGTTGATACTCAGTACTTCGTACAGAGTACAGTCTTGGTCTTTACTTTATGCATCCCCATCGGCTCACAATCCCTTGTTTCCTGATCGGGGAGGTCGGTTGCGGATGCCCGGAAAGATCAGTCCGCAGATTGCTCGATATCAGAGGCGGCAGGAACCAGGCTCGGCACGTTGTCCGCATCCCCTGTCACATTTCTTAAAGTACTTTAAGGGCCGCAGGGGGGTTTGGCAAATCCTCGTAGTATGCTCCCAAGAGCCTCTAGGACTAATATATCTTCAGTATAAGCACCTCCCCATTAACAATTGCGATAATTAACGTAGCAGGATATACAATAGGGTATATATACCGCGAGCCTTTTATTATTTCAGGAGATCCGCTGATCAGGAGACCAATAATACCGCGATACTGAGTCAGCGGTAAAATACAATACCAAGGTTTATGTAAGTACCCAGCAGTACGATATACCCCTGTAGAGCACCCCTAGTAGGGCGCAGGTCCACCCCTAGGAGCGAAATCAGCTGAATCTTTCGAATCCATCATCAGAATTTTTCTGGTGTTGATACGCATACCGGTATTACATACCCGAGCTACTCGTATAGATCCTTGGCGCTCCCTGTTTTATAGATAGTATCGTATTTAAGTGACCGTACCTAGTTACGCCTCTTTCTAGGAGATCTTGGTGCGCGAGGAGATCCCCTAATTATAAGGATCCTAGGCCTCTTATCCTAATACTACCAACTATATAAACGAGTCTATCCTTAGTACGATATCTTACGTCGTAATTTAAATTAGGATACTCGTACTATAACAAGACTATGACGAGGCTTGCTACTAAGAGGATTCATTCAGAAGGCTTGCGCAAAACCCCCCGCGGCCCTTAAAGTAAGCCCAAGGCAGTAAAATAGTCGCCCCCTATCCATGATTTTGATAGAGATAAGAATGATGGCGCCGGTCTGGCGCCCGCGGGGATCTGCTCCCCGAGCCGTTGGATACCATCTTCTTTGTCGATTGATTCAGGGGAAACACTCAGGCCTCTGCAGGCCTCTTCCCTGTATCTTGTCCGCTGGGAAAGTGTCTGCATGACGCCACGAGGGTTGTGCTCGGATTAAATTCGAATCGAGCAAAGTCTATGGGAGCCGATTTGATGGCTCGGCCTTTTCTCCTCCTTTAGGGTGGGTAGTGGAGTGATGGTAGGTTCGCAGAGAACTCCTAGCTCATACCCACGCTGTGGGCAGTAACTCCTCCATGTCGTCTTCAGGAGGTTGTCGTCCTGCATCTTGCAGCACCGCAGCTACCACACGAAACAAGCAGCGAACATTGCTGTGAAAGTTTCGCGGTCGTTGGGACAGCCCCTCACGTTCGCGACCCTCGCTTAAAAGATGGGTCTTTTCAACCGGAAAAGCGCCAAGATCAATACCAGTGGCACTCAAATGGCTTCTGATGGATCAAGTATCAATAGCGGCGGCTTGAAGTCGTCGCCCATCCCCAGGAACTCTCAGGGCGACTCCTTCGTCTCACCTTCAGCTCTGGATGTCTCTCTACCTGCCCCACCCGACCCCACCCTCGATCCTGCAGCATATCTTCGGAGCATTTACGCAGTAAGAGCTCGATGTGGACTGGTTTACCAACGCGCAAAGAGGAATCAATTGAACCATTTCGATGTTGACGGTACCAAATTTGGTGAGACTGCTGCATACTTGGTCTCGATTATCAAGGTGAGACGCGGTCAAGCTCGACCAGGCTCCAATAGCTAATAGCTCAATCACAGAGAGACTACGCGCCAGACTACCGCAACATCCCCGCTCACGGACGATGGCAACACTTCGAAGCAGGTGGGCGTCCCAGAGTAGACCAGCTACTAGCATCATGGCCCTCCTCGGTCGACGTCCAAGAACGAACCCGCCGCCTAATTGACCTCTTCCTCGTCTCCGTCCTTCTAGATGCCGGCGCAGGCACAAGATGGTCATACAAATCAAAAGAGTCGGGCAAAATCTACAAGCGGAGCGAGGGGCTAGCGGTGGCCACTCTGGAAATGTTCAAAGCTGGATACTTCAGCAGCGACAGCCTGGAGCTGTGCCAAGTTGACAGCGTGGGGTTAAAGAGACTGAGTGTGCAACAACTGGCAAAAGGTCTACAGGTGTCCGAGGCAAATCCGATCAATGGTTTAGAAGGACGAGCAGGTCTCCTCTCTCGCCTGGCCGACGCGCTCAAGAACACGGCCCTCTTCGGCAGAGAAGGGAGACCTGGTCATATGCTAGGTGAGATTTGTGCCTTTGGTTCTACCTATGAAGCTAATGTCTGTGTCTAGATTACCTACTCTCCCACCCAACAACCCAAGCTGCTTCCGTCCCCGTAATCACAGTCCCCACCCTCTGGACCGTCCTTTCCAACGGGCTTAACCGCGTCTGGCCCTCCACCCGCACGACCATCGACGGCGTCTCCCTTGGCGACGCCTGGCCCTGCTCCTCAATGCCCGCATCACCCCCCAGCTTACCCTGGGAGAACATAGTGCCCTTCCACAAGTTGACGCAATGGCTGTGCTACTCGCTAATGGTCCCTATGAAGCGAATCATGAAAATCCAATTCGCTGGCACAGAGCTTCTGACTGGATTACCAGAGTACAGGAATGGGGGCTTACTAATTGATACGGGCCTGTTGACGCTGAAGGAAAAGGACGCGCGGAGAGGGCTGGCGGCGTACAAGGATAATGCGATGCTGAAGGGGCAGCCGAATATGGAGGTTGTACCGCTCTTCAGCACAGATGATGATGTGATTGTCGAATGGCGAGCTGTTACGGTTGGCTTCTTGGATGATCTGCTTGTGGAGGTCAATGGGATTCTGGGCTTGAGTGGTGGTGATAAGCTGAGCTTGGCGCAGATGCTTGAGGCGGGGAGTTGGAAGGTAAGACATCCTCCCTCACTGTATAGTGCGCGAGCTCGCTAATTCTAATCTCTACAGGGTGGTCGAGAACTCGCTGAGGTTTCGAGGCCGAATACCAAGGAGCCCCCGATTATGATAATGTCTGATGGCACGGTATTCTAGGCGCGTGAGGTGCTTATCTTCTTCTTCAATTCAGATAGGGTTCATGGTATAGGTTCCCAATAGGGCAGGGAAAGGCTTGCAACATGTGGCTTGGAGGATGCATGCATGGTTGCTTGCTGGTGGTCCCTTCTTGCTATAGTAATTATTTGAATATTGTCAATTCTGGTGACTATAGGCTTCATTATGCTTCATCCGTTTCATACTTTCCAAGGAGTAACGAGCGATTAGTGATCCTACCAGATCTCCCCATATATTCGCGATGCTGGAGATTGTAGTGTGGGTTTGGACAAATAACCGACCCCACTATACTGTCAATATATGGAGCCGGCAAACCTTCCCCAATCGCGATCCAATCGGCTCGAACAGCTTCAAGCTCACGCGACATCAGCTCTCCCCAGTCTTCACGAACGTCGTAATAGTAGTGTGCAATCAGCCACCATGAACGAACTCAAGAAGCCCAAGAAAAAGAAAGTCCTACTCATGGGCAAGAGCGGTTCCGGCAAATCGTCAATGAGAAGCATCATCTTCAGCAACTATGTCGCCAAAGATGTCAGACGCCTTGGTGCTACCATTGATGTTGAGCATAGCACTATAAAGTTTCTGGGGAACCTCGTGTTGAATTTGTGGGACTGTGGAGGGTATACTGCTTTTTCCCCATCTCTCCTGCCCGCTCGAATGCACCAATGGCTCATTCAATTCGATGTTGTACGCGAATAGTCAAGACGCTTTCACGGAAACTTACCTCACAACCCAACGCTCCCACGTCTTTACCTCAGTCGGCGTCCTCATCTATGTCTTTGACGTCGAATCTCGCTCCTTCGACCGCGTCGACCTTTCAACCTACACGGAGGTCATCCGTGCCCTGAAGGAGTTTTCCCCACAGGCGCATGTCTTTACTTTGGTGCATAAGATGGATTTGGTGCAGACGACGCTGAGGGACAAGGTTGTGGAGGATCGCGGGAGGGTGATTAGAGAGGCCAGTGGGGGGTTTGCGGAGAGGGTTGGGGTTTATGGGACTAGTATTTGGGATCAGTCTTTGTATGGGGCGTGGGGTGAGTGAGCTTTTTGTTCAAGTTTTTGAGTGCCACGAACTGCTACCGCGATTGTGGCCTAGCGAGCTTTTCGCATCTATGACTACTTCTCTCCCCTAGCAGATCCTATCAATCAACTCCCTCGCCGGGGCTGTTCGCTGACACTGCATTCATGGCACTGTTGGCAGGCAAAATCGTGCACTCCCTGATCCCGAACCTCGAAATCATGAAGAACTACCTCGACGGCCTCCTCCAGGAAACTAGCGGAGAGGAAGCCATCCTCTTCGAACGCGCCACTTTCCTGGTCGTAACGTCCGTGACCAACGAGGTTGGGGCGCGGAACCCGTACCCAGATCGCCATGAGCGATTGAGCAATATCATTAAGACATTTAAGCATTCTCTCGAGTGAGCTTCCTATACTTTCCAATTCTCGTGATCGAGGGTGTTGGAACGATTAGCTGACGCTCCGTGATATGGCAGGGACTACACCAACAACCCCACCGCCGCCCACCCCTTCGGCGAGTTCGCCCTGAAAGCTCCGCGCTTCAATCTCATCATTTCACGTCTCACTAACAATACCTATCTTCTGCTTTGCTTGCCGCCTGGTGATATGGATTTCGAATGTGCGAGGCTGAACATTATGATGGCGAGGCACCGCTTTGTGAGTATGGGAATCGGGGGCGGTAGTGGAGCTGTGAGGGGAGGAGATCGCGTTATAGGTGAGGGAGAAGGATAGGGACAGGGGCAGGCTTGAGGATGGTAGTGAGGGCTGTATGTGGCTGAATATCTAAGCATCTGAAGGGGAACACACTACGCGTACGATCTGCATAGCGAGGAGTTGTTTGGATATACCCATAGGCGTAACGCATTCAACCTAAGGATAGATTCATGGACAAAGAAATTGTTCTGATATCAGGGGCGTTCCTATCACTGTGGCTTCGTTCCTCTATCTTATGCAGTCAACAGCTACAACAACGGCAGACAATCGAAGGATAGATATAGGGGCTCAACCACCGCATATGTAACGGACTAAAATGTTCTCCAGCCAGACTTAACTCCTAGACGATGAAATGACGCTATTCAACACCAAGCCTTGGAAATACTGCTGATAATCCTGTTCACGTACATCAATCCTCTATCGCATCTCACTTAGATCACAAATATCATGACCTCTAAATCTGACAGCGCTCAAGATGTGCCCCTCATTCTCATCACCATTGCAATTCGTCCCATCCTCGAACAATTCAGCATCTCCATGACACCGAAAACCATTGTCGATAAAACTCAGCTGCCACTTGGTTCCATGCCATCCGTTACGCTGGCTGCCTTTGTCCACACATGACTTTCATCGCTCTGCCGCGGTGGTGCTAAGGTTACCGAGAAATCTTCCTAGTGTGAAAAGGTAATGCAGCCTTTCTGCGGTGCTCGGCAGATTATTCTTCGAAGGAATTCCCTACTATGTAAGCCTGAGCATGCCAATCAGACTATCGGAGGATGTTCTGTTGTGTGAAACTGGCCGGGAATCAGTTACAGTGATGATTCACACCTTCACACGTTGAAGCGAAACGTCTGAGAGTAATACGCTCACACTTTTACGTTCTTCGCTAAGGCTGAGCCGAAGGTTGGATGTAAATTGCAAATGTAAGGAGGCAGCAGATACGAATGTCAAGGACTGGAAGAAGCCTGGCAACGTTACCAGCGATATGTGAATTTGTGCCTTCCTTGTTAAAGACTTCCAACTTGATGTTCCTTGGAATTTTTCCCGTCATACCTTCGATCCTAGTAGTCTCTAATCAAGTATTCCGGTGACAGGCATCGCACGGGAAGTCCTGGGAGCGCACATTTGGGGGGAGCGCACAGTTCGCTTAGATGGGAGCGCACGTTTCGGTATTTAGATTTATATAGGGTTCACACCTAAATCTAAGTACCTCACTATATACTGCGTTACCGTCACCACCATAAATATTTATACGCGGTATATCGCTCCTATATATATCGCTGTCGCTTATCTACCCTATTTACGCCTTATATACGTCGCTGTCGCTCTTCTACCCTAGTATTCCGCCCTATACCTTACTACTGGCTAAACTTATTTAAAAACGCCGCGTTAATAATCGCTTACTCCTGCGACTCCGGCTCTTTAAATTATATAGCGGCGATAATATTATTCTTAGAACGCTTTTTTATAGAGGTAAACGGTTTAGTTTCCACTTCTAGTATAAAGTAGGCCCTTTTACTAGACGAGGCTAAGACTCGCTATCGCCGCCCGAATACTAGCGGGCGGACGAGTTAGGCGGCGCTTCTTAGTTAAGGATAAGTTTATATAATTATATCCCTTTAGGCTAGCGGCGGCGTGGTATATAAATAGGCGATAATAAGATTAGGGAGGGTAAAAATAAAGACGATAAAGATACGACAATAAGGTCGATAAGGATACGATAGTAAATTTAGTAAAGGCGATAGTAAAGGCGATAGTAAAGGCGACAGTAAAGGCGTAGGAAGGATAAAGGTAGGAGGTTAAAACGAGTATATATACGGGGTAAATAGCGGTAAGCAGCGACGATAATAGAGTATAAATAATTATTTAGATCTTGGTGTGAACCCTATATAAATCTAAGTACCGAAACGTGCGCTCCTATCTAAGCGAACTGTGCGCTCCCCTCAAACGTACGCTCCCAGGACTTCCCGGGCATCGCAAGCCAGCTCCCAATTATGAATAGCCGCGAAAAAGCGACAAGGAGCTTCCAGTAGACTGGATCAAAGGATGATTGAGGGATCACTGCCTCTACTGCCAAAAACCTTGGAATGCTCAATGTATTGGAGGTGGATTGACGGCTGAGTACACAGCGCGAATAGTGAATACGTGGTCAGAGGCGCTAAGTACTTGCCTTGGCAGTAGTAAAAGCTGGGGAGGATTCGAATGTCGAGCTTCAAAGTCGTAGGACCGTCATAAAGTCTCGGCGTGTTTTTGGACTGAGCGCTAAGGTGGACCCAACTTGTTTGTGGCCCTGCTGAGTCTAAGGATAAGAGCTGTCGTCTTGTAAGACATACATCCATTGCCACGCAAGTGTCAAATCCAATCGACGATAAAGCAAAATAAGAATATGTAGAATTGATGGATGTGTTATAATATATGCCTTTTTCACTCTTGTCTTAGTAACGTTCGAAAAGTTTAGCGTATTACCTAGCGTCGGAAATTTATTACGTAAAAGCTCATCCATAATATTTAGATGGCGAGGGAGGGTTAGTATAGTAGAGGGGCTTGCTGTTCGTGAGGCTGACTATACTTGTCAGGCTCATGCCTTGGAGAGTTATGATTGTTCAACGCTTGGTACATAATATTACTAGCAAGGGAGGAATATGTGGATACATTTGGCATGAAAGACGACTATGGTACAACACGATTTCCTCCATTTTGACAACTCCAAAATGCTAAAATCCCGACCACATTATTTGAGATTTTACCAACGCCAGACCTCGTGCCTCTTCCTTCTCCAACCAAAGACCGATCCTAAAGGCTTACAGAACATATCTAATGTTCAAATGGAATCGCTTCGTACCTCCTCAAAAGCGCAGCATCAACCGGCATTTGCAAAATTGGAACTGTTCAGCCTCTCTTCCAAAGTCACAACGGTCTCACCAGTGCTATTCAACAACATTCCACTAGCGGCCATAGCCTGAAAATTCCCCGAAGCCCAATTACTGGTGATTGTATCCATAATATCCTGTAGCAGGCCGCCTAGCGAATCCTGTGCGTTTGCCATCGTCGGTCTCGTTTCGCCTGAGCCCATGAGATCACCATCAGTAAAGAGTGAGATGAGAGCATGGTCCAAAGGCTGGTCCATGCCGTAGCCATAGACCAGGGTGCTGAGCAGGCTATTGACGGATAGTGCGCTGCCTTTGTGGTCGGAGAATTGAGATGTAATAGCTCGCATGGCGGAGGATGACTTTAGAGCGGTAGCCCAATTACTCATGTATTGTAGGAGTACTACAAATATAGCGCCGTTAGTAACCTACTCCTTGTGGATGAAATCGCACAGGATCAAACGCTTGGCTTGACTCACCATATATTGAAAATGACCCATAATATATCTCCGCAGGTCCCTGCACTATCGTGTTGGGGGTCGGCTTAGAACAGGCTCCGGGCAAACTGATATTGGTGCATCGGTAGACTGCAATACGACTGCCTTCAAATGTCAGACGCATGAAGCACGTCACCCATGGTTCTCCAACAACGCATTGGCACGGAGTCAAAAGATCTTCCAAAGAGGTACAGGTTGTGGTACTTGTGTTCCAGGTCTCCATCCACGTGGGCATATCGAGGATGTCCCAGCATGCAGGATCAGGGAATGGGACCTGCGGTGCAGTCAGATTTCGGCACGCAGCGATCTGCGCATCATTTCGTTGCTTTGCGGTTGTGGTGTTTGCGAGGCTATAAAGCGCGAAGAAAGAAAGACTGCAGACGACACTGAGAAGATGCATCGTCGAACATGACCTTGTTGACAATATGGAAATTCTATAACCAAGTCTCTCCGCACGCTATTGGAGTACCTTCATCTAATCTTGTCGAGGTCAGCAGGGTCAAATTTTTTCTTCTTCTGTTTTTCAAAATAAGGTGAGGAGCAACGTCTTCTTGCTGAGCGCATGTAACGCCTGTAGCGCGTGTGAGGATTACACTGCAGGACAAGGTACAGACACTATGTTCAGGCGCATAACGTCCAGTAAGCTACCTCAAGAAAGGTGGAGCGCGTGACGACAGCCTAGATCTCACGAAAGAGGAATCCTCGATCAACAAAGATCTCGCGAGTCTGTTTGGACCAGGGAGCCACCGATCGTAATACTTAATATGAACTTCCCGCCAAGTCGTCAACTTTCGAATCTTTGCTCGACGACATTTTCACCTCGAGTCCACTGCGCGAGAAGGTAGATCATGCAAGTGGCTGGGCAAGCTGGCGGGTGAGTTCTCCCTTGCTCCCAACTCACTCATTGGTGATGTTGCAAGCTCATGCTCTTGTCTTGGTATACTCCTACTACACAGCTCTTGAGGTGTTCTCGGATCTGGTTATCAGGTAGTTTCAGCTTCCAATCTGAGATCGTTGGATATGCGTTATCGTCCGCGGGTTCAACCCCGGGCCTCATTGGATGCGTCACGCCATGTCTCGTCGTACCGCTACCATCAATAGGACCACTGTAGTGTTGCTGTGGACAGCTAACGGTGTTCTTGTAGATGGAAATACTGCCAGTTTGGCATCAGCCATGTTGTCAGGGTTGGCTTTCACACCGAGTACTCGTACATCTCGCGGAGCAGGTCCGATTACAAATTCGACGCCTTTAGTCATTACAAGAGGGGCTGCAACATGGACAAGGACAGTGCGCGACGCATGTGATTGATGTCGGCGATACGTGCGTTGTACTCGCTGATATTGTGACATTGAGCCATCTTACTACAGTGAGTGCTACGATCGTGATCGGATGCAATGTCGCTCGTGTTTCACCGGGCGTACACAGTTGACTTTCTAGCATTCATGTTTGATTGGATACCAGAAACATCATGCCGGGCTGAAACGCATTTACCCTAGACGCCGTTGACAGATTCAGATGGAGAGTGTGAAATCAGTTTGGAGCCCAAGTGGTCATGCCAAGACCAGCATCTTTCTGACGCGACAGTCCTATCCTAAAGCTGCTCTTCCTCCCTCGATCTCCTTAGGTGCTTACCAACCCTCGAACTATAGCCCCCAGATCTCCCTTCATACCTTGTTCCTTATAGACCGACAGCTTCGGTGTTAGATGGTTCAACACTCAGCCCTATGGATTAGCCAAATGAGCATAAATAGACCACTCCCTCCATAGATAATCAACAAGTCGTTCCTCCCATTCCAACATTCGGACGTTGCTTTAAAGGCTATGAAGCTATTGCATGCAATTACTAAATGAAGCCAAGCCGCTGAAGCCTAGTCCTTGGAGAAACCATCTTCTTCGTCGTAGCACTCATCTTTCACTCTCGTGATGTTCTCCATGGATCACTTACCTTCTTCGCATCTACTTATAAACACAGTATATGCAACGCTCGCAGCTCCTCGCTACTTGCGCCGACTCCAAGAAAACTGTCAAGGGTACGCCCGCAAAGCCCGACTTCCCCAGCTTATGCTGCGAGTATTTTTAGTGCGTTGCAGATGGAGACGATCACGGCTGGTGTGACGTTGGGGGATTGCAGCGTTGACAAAAATGATATAAGATGTATGGTGCATGTTCAAAGACCTGATTTCTGGCGGTTTGTCATTGTTTATCGCACATTTCTCGTGTGTTTGATGCATACACCTACAGCATGTGCCCTAAATTCCGGTTGCGAACCACTGGCTAAGATATTGACTGCGAATAGACTCCTATACATATCACGCCTAGCTCTCGGAAGTAGATTTTCTTCTGGCGTACAGCCGAGTTTCTGATAATTTCTGGCTCTAGTGATTGACGAAGCTGTCCAGTCTTGATGCTTTTCGAGTGGGGGATTGGCACTTGCGAGCTCTTTCCGAGTAGAGAATAGACCACTTCTGATGCTAGTAGAGCGGAGTACTATCCACGGCTAATGTTTGAAGAGTGGGCAACTAGCTACTTCTGATGTTGGTAGAATGGGCATATAGGAGCTGCTCGATATCTAGAATTATCTTAGGACTCTATGTCCGTCTATCAGAAAGTCGACGATCGCCGCTCCTTGGATAATTGTTTAGGCGCCTTCCCAAGAGTTGCCGTCAAGGCCTTCAATTTGGTAATGCCTTCCTCGAAAGGGTCACTGCTGTCATCAGTCTCCATGTCATTACAGACGTGCGCTGGGCTAGCACGTTCGTGGGTGACGTGCTCCAGGATTTTCCCAAATGCGCTTATCGAGCTTTCCCTCATCTCTTCCTCTTCGATGATGCACCTTTCATGTCGAGACTCGAAGACCTCCCACGCAGTAAGACCGCTATGGTCTTTGATAGCAATATCAAGCTGACCAAGATTGGAATTCGACAGAATTTCAAGAGTCTCGAGATCACCAAATCTTGCTGCATAATGCAGGACTGAGGCGTCTCGAGCATCCAAGGCATCGGTGCGGGCACCGCTTTCGAGGAGGATTGACATGACATTGTGGCTTTTCCAGTATGTTGCAGACAACAGCGTGGTTCTGTCGAGCACAGAGTCAACGCACTCCATATCAGCACCAGCTGAGATCAGTAGTCGGGTATGCTCGGGAAAATTCATGCGTGTTGCGAAATTGAGAGGCGTTCTACCCTTTGAATCTCTGGCGTCTACGATGTTGCTCACAAAACCTGGTCGATCAGCGACCTCTTGAGGGATGTGGTAATCACGCCATTCAGACGCTTTCTGTTTAGCCTCTTCTAGTGCCGCCTCCAGGATAAGTGCTGTGGAATGCGGAGACCCGCTCCCTGCAGAGTAATGGAGTGGTGTCTGTTTTCTTCGATCTCCGAGACATGGAGAGGCGCCGTACTTTAGAAGCGTCTCGACCATTTTCGTGTCAGGACGGGACGCGGCCCAACACAGTGCGGTCTTTCCAAGAGAATCGCCGACGTCGAGATTGGATGTGGTTGTGTCTAGGTATGATTCGAGGTTGATAGTACTCAAGCCAAGGACGATACGATGCAGGGTAGTAAAGTCGCGCTTCTCAAGGCTATCTGTGTTCGTGGGGGACAAGCCAGCTGCGGACAGCAGGATTTCCATTTCTGGGCTGCCAGACATTTGCAACAGGTAATTCCAGACAACATCGTGTGCAGATCTAGCCAATTTAGTGGAACGATTCGAATGTGTGAATTTATGACTGTGCTTACAACATATTATGATCCTCCAACCTGGGATCAGCCCCTTGATTCAGAAGAAACGAAACCATCTTGGGCTGAGTCGCTGTGACTGCAAACTGGGGCATAAGATAAGCTTAGTAACTTATTTTCATGTACATCTGACTTACATGAAGAGCAGATCTACCCTTTTCGAGGCTGATGTCGAACGGTGATGCCAATTTCTGTTCGAAAAGCCTTTTCATGCCCTGAATGTTCCCATGCTGAGCAAGCATAAAGACATTTGATTTGGATGAGATACTTCGAGGAGCCCTCAACGAGACAGTGTGGCCGCTCAGAGGGCCCTAGCTGCATTGCATTGACATCATCCGATGGAGTAACCATGGAGGGAAATAGAATTGTGTCTTTAAGACTGTTCCGTCGCTAGTCTGGCACGATCGTCTACTGCAGGCTTTGCAAGACTGTGACGCTGTGCTAGTATACTTGATTTGCAAAGTACCAATTGTGGACCCAAGCCATTGTGGTGTCTTTATTGCGAAGGGTGTATGACAATTACAGCTGCAAGGCGTGAACTGCGTCGAGCGAGCTTCGACAATTGTGTGTACGTGTATCCCATCATTGCCTGTAGATTCAACGTCTTCGGACTTAATCATAAGATCCGATTGTTGAAGGCTGCCAATATTTACAGGGCTACCGGCGTGCGTAGTTGGCACCATCAATTGCAAGATTCTTAGCCGCTCAATTATTTCGGCCTCCATATTCTTGACAGACGCAGTCAACTGTTCGTTCGTGTGAACGACGCTCTGCATGGTGGTACCTATACGAGTTATTTCCATTCTAAATCAGGTTAGCCAGGTTTGCTAGCCATTCCAGTGGATCGCGCCTCACGTAGACGTTGTGGTAAGCGCAGTCAATGCAGTTGCGATACTTTGCCTTATACTGGCCATGTTGGCAGCTAATTTGCGAAGTTTGCCCTCTTTCATGATCCACATGTTCCATCGGATCTCTATCTCTTTGGTCTCGTCTTCAAAACTAGCGGGATCCTTGAGTAAGTGCAGTCGAATAAAGCCGTGCAACTCCTGTATCAACCTCCTTGCCCGTTCGAGTATTTGCAAGAGGCCATGCACCGCATGATTGTCATTAAAATATGAGTCAAGAACTGCATCCTCAGCTATATGCAATAAATTTCCCAACTCGGATATCTGTGACGCAGCGGCTTTAGTAGGACAATTGCACAGAGCGCCCAAGCTGGGGTTTTACCTCATGAGAAAGTTCTAGGATTAGACCAGGGGCACTCTTCAGTGCTAGGATTCTTTGTATACCCTTCGTAGCTACGCGAACAAGGCCAGCAACCGCGATGATGCTAGCGGTCATGGACAGCGGATCCGCCATAGCCTACGCCGCGCCCGTCATGAATCAGGGCTCTTTCGCAATATGATTATCCTGATCTGAAAGCTTGTATCGCGGTACTTCGGCGATATATATTTTCAAAAGCGTAAGATCTGAACGAGATCGCTTCTAGTCCCGCGGTATCATATAATAAAAAGACATCGCAGAGCTAGGATATGGGCACGTTTCATCTTGCATGGGATCAGTCTCTGAAACACTTGCATGCACCGTACCTTGGGCAACCGTGGGGTCCAAGCCTTCAAGAGCAAGAAGGTGGCCATTGAGAGCTGAGTCCAGTGCTCCAAGAAGCAAGTTGGGGGGATGGGAGAATCCAATCAGACCTCGGAATCTGGCTTTGCCGCCAGGCCTCGGCGACCCGCAGCGCTGTGTGGCGCTGTTGCTAAATTTGGCTTGGCGGAGACTTGATTGCACAGCAATAGAAGATGCGTAGCTTGTTCAGTAGAGCAATGCCCGTTTGAACCAGAATAAGACGCCGCCCCTACAATGATCGTGCTGCATTTACATCATTCAATGTACTAGACACGACCTTGCCCACGACAGTGAAGGCTTTAAGCTTTCAACGCAGCCATTCACCATGAAAACCGACCTAGAGCTTCTGAATGACTGCGATCAGTCAGTAGAATTTCTCATACCTCGACTTCGCTCTGACTTCCTATAGATTTCCGCCCAATCGAGATCCATCCTTCCTCTACAGATTCCTGATCAATGGATATGATTGTTCCTTCGGATATCTGCTAGACAGCACTGTCAATGCATTTACATGGCCAGAATGCTGGGAAATAGACCATGAAGTGAAAAAGGTGAAGCTGCTTGGTACAAAATTAAAAGAGCGAAATAAGCAGATGCATGATACACTGGTTGCTGAGAAGGAACGAGGTTCATTCAAGGTTTTGACAGGTTGGACGAACGAGGTCTTCTCTGTATATGGTCCGGACAAAGATCTCGTCATCAGCATACAGAGAGCCGCAGCTCCTCTATTTGGCATCATCACCTACGGTGTTCGATTGCTTGCATACCAGAGGGATGCTTCAAGCCGGGCGATCAGTATCTGGATAGCTCGCAGGGCAAAGACTAAGAGAACGTACCCAAGCATGCTTGACAGTACTGTTGGGGGCAGTCTACCTACGGGCGAGACGCCCTTCGAATGTTTAGTCCGAGAATCCGCTGAAGAGGCCTCGTTCCCCAATGAGCTCATAGGAACAAGGGTAGTGGCCTGCGGAACGGTCAACTATGTTTGCAGGACAGACGAACGGGGTGGTGGGGAACTCGGACTTTTCACGCCAGAAGTCCAATATACATACGAAATGGAGCTTCCCAAGGACGTGATTCCACGGCCTGGTGACAATGAGGCCGAGGAGATCATGCTCCTTTCTATCGAGAAAATACGCGATGCTTTGGCAAAAGGAGAATTTACCCCAGCCAATGGCTGTATCGTCCTGGACTTCTTCATTCGGCATGGGATCATAACATATGAGAATGAGAAGGACTACATTGAGATTGCGTCTAGACTTCATCGAACCCACGCATTCCCGACTGCATAGTTGTGGGGTTGACGTGTCGTGGTACACAGTATCTAATCTACTTGTTCTTGTATCCTTTGGATCAATACCTTCATCACATTAGTGATACCTCTCGAAAACTCAATTCCTCTTTTGCCCTTTGGTGACGAGGGGCTGATGCTCACAAAGTTTCGTGCTTGCGGCATCCTTGACTGAGGAATTTGCCAGCTTGCAGGCTTGAAATTCAACCACCTAGCTATATTATCTTGAGTTGGAATGGGTTTGAGATCTTCTCCTTCTTAAGTTAAAATATTAGTTATTCAGCTTACCTTGGGTAAAGTTGGATCAGGAATATCTCCTATCTTGAGCTGGGATATCTGCTACCTAACTCAGCTTAAGCTATATATGTCTGAATGCTCTTCTATTTTGAGCTGAGATACACGTTTAATATGCTCATCTTGAGATTCAATACCTGCCCCATAAGACATACAACAGCTTTCACGATGTGAGACGAACAAAGCGCCTCTCATTCCGCATATCTTTCTCTACGTCTGTTCGATTTGCTGTCGTCAATCAGACATCCTCGTCTCTGTTACGATAGACAAACAGCACTCAGTAAGCGACATGAGAGCTTTTGGGAGCTCGGATGGTTTCCTATAGTCGTTCAATGACTTCTCGGACATCTCAAACAAAACTCTATTGGGATGTTTCCTTCACTCAGTCGTCTCTATATCCTGCTCTCGTTTGGATGCTAGGACTTGTGAAGCCTATTGGTAGCATTGATATCGAAGACGAACGCTTTGTTTGCTTATTGCTCTATCAACACGGTACTGGCAAATCCTATTTAGTCTCTTGACTTATGACTGACACCCCAATATCAACAGCGAAAGAAGATATTCCAGACTCAGCTTCGCTGTAAGATCTACCTCGAGTCGCTCCAAGCTTTGAACCATACGACATGTCCTTTCTTACGAGTACATCTCGCAGCGAAACCAAAGACATCACCTCGTGTTCCCAAGGATCGGCACCGTCCTTGACACAACTTGTGTACCTGCGTTGACCTAAGAATCGTTCAGCCATCGGAACCATCCCGATCAAGCACTCTTCCGGTAGGGTTCAATCCTGCAGAGTTCTGCGAGGTTGCGCACCAATGAACAATTCGCTCAACACGCAACCTGCATATTTTAGCCGCACTAATGCACGATTAGATGCGTCCAAACGGCTCAGCCTCATGCAATATTCTAATGTGCGCATTTTGATAGGTATCCTCCAAAGCCTAGGATGTAGGATTGCGATCTAGGCATGGGTGGTTCTAGTTAGATCTCGTGAAGATTTGAGCTGCGCCGCGCCTAAAATGCTGCTCTCGTAAGAGTAGAGAAAGAATTTCTCTGTTCCTGTTTCGGCTTTTCCTTGCTTGGAAGTTCTAATGTGATATGGATTTTCGAGATACTACGACGTTGGTATTCGTTACCTGACAGTAACATCTGGGCCTTTAAAGGCTTTTACCTAATCCTGGCAAAAGAGTGAGACTTTCTCCGTCCACTCAAACCTCGTATATATTCAATTATTTCCACTATGCCTACAAAGACCAAGCTACCAGTTGCTTTGGTGGCCGTACTGTTCTTGCAGCTGGTCACTCCTATCAGGGCACAAGTCACCAATTCAACGTTCAGCTCACTCGCCTCAAACCCAACCTCAGGCGCTTTGGCAACTCACAACGGCACTGACGCCGTGGGTGATATACTCCAATGCGTCGGTCCAACACCACCGCCAGGGCTTTCCTTCCCCATAGAAACCGTGGTGGAGAAACTCACGTCTGTTGATGGGCCAACAACAGCCTCATACATATTCAATGACGCACACGGACACGTGTCGAACATAGCATTCACAGCGACTGGAGCAACGACTCTGTATACGACTTTTACTCGACAGCAAATACCGCAATATAATCCCCATCAGTATCCAATACAATGTTGTGGGCAGTGCACAGTATATTTCTCGATGGTCGATGTGTTGTACTGGCCAGTACCTGGCGCGAACACCGCGTGCTTGGACACTGGTACCAACGCGGGAGTGAAATCAGCACTAGCCACCATCCCACCGTCCAATAATTCAATCTCAACCACCGTCGGCCCTGACGGCTTTACCTACACCTCCCCTTCCATCTACGTCGCCTACCACGACATCAGCGCTTCCAACTTCTGCGGCCAAGTCGGCCCCAAGCACACCTCCATAACGCTTTCATTTCGACCCGGCCAGCTCTCCACTCTGGAATACTCACCCGGTCTCTTCGGCTTCGGTGGCAACGGTGGAACACCTCAGCCATTCGATCTCAAGAATTTGCCATGCCCACCACAGTCATTGATCGATGCGCAGGAATCGGCGAATCAGCCTGGCCTGAGTTTACCGGCGAGAGGGACTTACGCGCCGATTATTGCGCCACCGCCGTACATTCAAAGTTTGGAACCCGCGTGGAGCACGTGTGTCAGTTTCTATGCTTTTGATCCGCCTAAGACGCTGGCGCCGGCTGTTGCGCTTGTGCCGTCACCGACGCTGGTTGGGCAAGATGGACCAACAGTCACGCCTGCTATGCCGGGTCCGACGGTCGATGGTCCACAAGTACCGACTGCCACCGTAAGCAGTACGGTGGAAATCAATCCGGCGAGTAGTCTAGCTGATCCAACGGGTGGTATTGATCCGACGATTGCTGCTGACCCCAAAGACTCCCCCAAAAATCCTATTAGCGATAATTCATCTCCGGCAACTATTACTCAAGGCACTTCACCCAACCCAGGGGCATCGAACGGCCCCAGTGATCCTGCGGCCAATCCAAGCGTGGGAATCCAGCCAGCGAATGGTCCGCAGCAAGACCCTAATGGCGCTTCTCAACCAAAAACTAACAATAAGCTAGAACCAAATCCACCAGTCATTGCAGTTGGTAGTCAGAGTCTTACTGCACTCGAAGGCGGCGGCTTTGCCATTGCAGATAGCACTTTGCAGGCAAACGATCCAGCAATCACGGTACAAGGTATCCCTGTCTCCCTTGGCAGTTCGGTACTCGTAGCAGGATCCTCGACTTTAAATCTACCTTCTGGCAACTCAAATGGCGTTTTCACTGCCGCAGGCCACGCATTCACGCCGCAGCCCGACTCTGGTGTCATGGTGGCAGGGAGCACTCTCTCTATAAATGGCCCAGCGGCGACAGTATCGGGAACGGCGGTGTCACTAGCTTCCTCGGGCCTAAATATAGGCAGCCAGACATTCGCATTCCCAACATCCGCAACAATTCCGGTGCCCAATGCAAATAGCATCTTCACCATTGCGGGCCAGACTATTACGCCACTCGGCGAGTCCAGTCTCATCGTCGAGGGAGCGACACTTTCGATCAATGGACCTGCCACCACAGTATCAGGAACCGCTATATCATTAGCGCCATCTGGTCTGGTTATAGCAAGTCAAACATTTGCATTGCCAACGCCTGCACCAGGAAAGTTCGGGGACACTATCGTAATAGAAGGCACCACTCTCACAGCTAGAGGTCATGCCGTGACAATTGCAGGTACTCCTGTCAGCCTAGCTGTTGGGACCGCCGGTCTTTACGTCGCTGGCCTCGGCTCAGGCTCTGCGGCTTTCTCTGCGCAGGTGACTGCAGGGGAGATCATCTCCACGAATACAGCCGGCCAACTGGTGGTGGATGGCAAAACAGTCTCAGGCTTGGGAGCTGGTACTCTAGGTTTAGGATCCGCAATCATGCTTGGATTTGGGCCTGCAAGCGCGGCTCCTACAGCCACTGCCACAACAAGCGGTCTTGCAATGCCGGCAGGAAATACAAGTACCGTGGCTGGAGTTCTTGGATTCACAGGAGAAGGGCGTAAGGGTTTTGAGCTGCGGCTGATAGAATTCGTGTTGCCCGTCCTGGTTCTTGTGGCGTGGGACTTATGGATGTAGATGGCAACTTGAAAAAGATACCAATATATTGAAGAAAGGCGAGAGTCGACAAGCAATGATCACGATGAAACTTTCAAGCTTCATTATATACACCACGTGGTGCCAATGCATAATTGAAATACACCGATTAGCAAAACACGCAGAAGTCGATTGGTCAAAGATTTGTATTCGCCAACGTATCCTAGACATAGAATATTGGATTCTACGTTCCATCGTATCGGGACTGGTGTCCTAGACGAGGCGGAAATTTGAGCGAAAGATGCTATGGGCATAGCTCTCAGGTCGGTGATGCTGTGGCAGATCAAACTATACTATAGACGAGAACGAGTGCTCAGGTCATAATTCAAGATTAACTTTCGTTTGTAGGCAGCGAAAGACTCCGAGCGGATGCTCTTCAGCACCAGTCTTGTAGATGTTGGACAAACCACTACGGAAGACAGAGGTAGAAACAGCCGACAGTTAGGGCATCGTAGTCATGTTTATTCACAAAGCCGTTACGTGAGGCTATGCTTGGTGATGTGTAAAAGCGTGATGAAAGAATGGCCCTTCGCGTGGACCATTACCATAGATGAGCTCAATTGGAGTAGGAAGATCACTTCAAAATATACCATGCACTTACAGGAACATCGACCACTACACAGGCCCAGAGCAATCGGCGCTCACACATCGAAGACACATGAACCTTCCGCTTATCCTTGATCATGGCAACCGTTCCCACGCCAGCCTCGCTACAATTCCAGCAAGTCCACATCAACGATACCCAAGTCCCCGCCCTCCTCGCCTCCAACATCCTCTGCCCGTTGGATTGCAACTACCATTCCCGCTTAGCCTGGCTTACTAAGCAGGTCTTGGCTTAGGGCTAGGGCAAACCCCTTAAGATAATATATAACGGGTCCTGATACAGAGACACCCCCTTTCCTTAGAAAGACACCCCCTATTTCCTTAGATAGACACCCCCCCTATATCCGGTTAGTGGCCGCGGGCACCGGAGTAATGCAGCCGCGAAATATTCAGGCGACGCGGGCGCACAGTAGTCAGGCGTAGTAATTAAATATATATAAAAATAATAATATATATATTTATAAAGATAGTAACGATTATATATATATAGAGATAATAATAACTATATATACGGGTAATAACGGCTATATATATATAAAAGTAAATTATATATAGGGGTATTAATAGGTTTAGAAAGAGAGTTCGTTAAATTAAATCCCGCCTCGTTAAACTAAATTACCTCTTTCTACTAATAGAGGGGATACTTTATTACTACTTTTATATATAACCTACTACTACTCTTATATATATATTTATTACTATTTTTATATATAGCTCATTACTACCCCTATATATATATATATATATATAGTCGTTACTACCTCTATAGATACTTTTATAAATATTTTATCGCTACTCTTTTTAATTACTACTTTACGTCTACGTCGTTTAAATAATTCGCGGTTATATTACTCCGATACCCGCGGTTATTAATCGGATATAAAGGGGGTATTTATTTAAAGAAATAAAGAGTATTTTTTTAAAGAAAGAAAGTATCTCTATATTATAACTCTATATAATTAATAATTACTATAAATACTACTCTTTAATAAATTATATTAATATATAAAAAAACTATATTTATAGATATTATTAACGGGTTATAAGCCCGGTATATAATATATTTATTATATAATTTATTTAATATATTTCTAAGGCGAGCTAAAGAGCCGTTAAAGAAATAATTATATTTTTTATTTTTTATACTATTATTTTAAAAATAAAATCTCTAAAATCTCTAATATTCTTTATATTAACTACTCTTTATTTATATTACTTTTAGGTATAATAGAAAATAATAGTAATATAAAAATCCTTAAATTAAAAAGTAAAAGTAATTAAAAGTTATAAAAAATCGATATTATTATCGTTCTAGGGGCTAAGAAAGTCTAGGGGTATATTATTAATAAAGATAAATATTAATATTTTATCGCCTTAGATCCGTTAATTAGAATAATTACTTATTGAGACATTAAAGGGAGATTATATAAAATTATATTTATTATATCGGAAGAGAAAAAAGAGTATAGAGTAATTAAAAAGAAATATTAAAAAAAACTAAATAAATAAAAGAATAATTATAAAATAATATATAATTATATTTTATTTAACCTAGAACCGAACCTAAAGACTTATATTATTAATATTATAAATAGTATTAAAGTAATAAATATCCTATATTAATTATTCGAGTATTCTAATACGTAGACTATCGATTTATATATATATTAAATTATTTATAAAGACTAGGATAATTTTAAATCTTTATTAAATTATAAAAACTATATAAAAATATATTAAAAGAGGTTTATTAATATAGTATCATAGAGTAGACTTTAGTAGGAGTATTATTATAAATATTTATTAAAATAACGGGTTAAACCCTACTATTAACTCTATTAAAACTAGAGTAATATTAAAATTCTAATATATTAAAACTAAATTCTTTATAGAATAATTAATATTTTTTATATTATATACTATTATATTAACCCCGTATTAAATAATAATAACGGCGATATTAACGTAGAACTATATTATAGTAATTATTATAATAAGGTAGAAAGATAATTTATTAATTATCTTTAAAAGGATTTTAAAATTTATATTATTAAAACTTTATTAAAAGTTAATTTATAATAATATTAATAAAAGAAGAAAAGTTAACGTCCCCGTTTATATAAATATATATAGTAGATAATAATATTAATAATTAAGGTAGTAAATATCGAACTCTTATATATTAAATACTTTTAATAAAAGATTTTTATAGAAGATTTTAACCTACCCTTCTAAATCTTCTACGTCCTCGTAATAATTTATTAATTAAAGATTTCGGTAAAGTATTTTACTTCCGTAACTTTTAATAAATATACTTTTTATACTTTTAAATAAACTCTATAATATTACCGAGGTTTATTATATTATACTAGGAATTATATTAATAACTCTAACTTTTTTACTTTATTAAATATTAAACTTTTAAAGTCGTATTATATTTATTTATAATAACCTCGATTTTAAATATATTATTATATTCTTTATTATTATCTTCGATAATAAATAGTAACTCGTTTTTACTAGAGTAATTATATAAATTATTAATACTCGTAGGCTCTAACTACGTTATTAATATTTATTACGAGGTAGACTTTAATAAGAGTATTATTATAAATATTTATTAAAACGGCGGGCTAAGCCCTACCGCTAGCCCTATCGGGACTAGAGTAACTTTAGGATTCTAATATATTAAAGCTAAATTCTTTATAAAATAATTAATATCTTTTATACTATATATTATTATATTAACCCTTTATTAAATAGTAGTAATAGTTATACTAACGTAGAATCATACCTCTTCTATATTAGTGAGAACGATTATATTAGTTATAAATAGTAAAATAACCCCTAAAACGACTAATATACTCCCTATTAACTATTATATTTAAAATAATTTATTTTATATCGATAGCGAGCCTTACCTATATTATATTTATTTAATATTTTTATATTATACTTTATTATCTTAAATAAGTATTTCTAAACTCTTTATTAAGTTATTAAAATAACTTATTTAATACCCTTTTTATTTAGAGTATTTATAATAAATATTAAACTAAGTATTTAAAACGTCTCTTTATTTATTTCTTTTTTATTAATATAATTATTTATTTTAGTAAATTATTTATTAGGTAAATATCTAGCCTAGTAAATATATTATTAATTATATCTCTTACGCTTCCGTTATAGAAAAAAGAATACTAGAATACTAGTTTTTTAATACTACTCTTATTATTCGCCTAGTATTATTATTTTTAATATTTATTATTAATTATTACCCTAGTTATTACCCTAGAAGAAATTTAATTAAATTCTACTATAATTAATTTTATTTTTTATTTATAAAAATTCTTATTATTAAATAAATATATCCTAAAATAGGTAAAAGTTACTTTTAATATTAAACGAGTAATTACCTAAATAATTATATAATTTTTTTATCCTCTTATTAAAGTACCCCTTTAATATTTATTAAGAAAGGGCCGGAAAGCGAAGTAATTTAATAATAACCTTTTAGAGTATATTAAATTTAAATAATCTATTATATAACTACCCTAGGTTATAAATAAAATATTTATAATACCGTTTATCGGTATCTTCCGAAGGGATATTAAAGAGTTACGTTAATACCTATAAAAGAAATAATCTTTAAAGGATAAATTTAAAGATAAAGAAATTATAACTCCTCCCGAGCCCGAGTAACCTATTATAGATTCCGAATAAATAATATAATTTATAGAATCACTAGAAATTTAGGTTTTTATTATTAAATTAATAATTAAAATAAAGGAAGACTTAATAGGATTTTAAAATTTATTAAAAATAAATAATTTAACTAGTTAAAACGGTACTAGTATTAAAGTAAATACCTAGAATAAATTAAAACTCGAAGAGATTAGATTCTTCGACTTTAAGGGCGATAAAAAGGATAACCTATTTATTTTAAAAAAGTATATTATATATAAGAACGTTTTCGACTTTAAGAATCGCGTTAATAATATAATTAAATAATACGACGAAGAGGAGGTATAAAAGCTTCTATCTTTATATTTTAAAAAAATAACTTTTAAGTAGTTCTCGAATAAACTAAATATTAATATTAAGGCGCTAATACGTACCTTTATTAACTCTAAATAAATAAGTCGTTTTATTAAACGATTTAAAATAAAGATATTAGAAGTTATATATAAACTTCGTTTTAATAAATATAAATTTATTTAAATATATACTAGTAAAACACCTAGGTAATATATAAATAAAATATTTAATTTAACTAGGGCCGCCGATATTCCTAATATATATTAATATATATTTATAATTTACGATTATATTAACTCTAATTTTAAATCTTTTATTAATCCGCCTAAATCTAATATCCTATTAAATAAATTCTTTAATTTATTTAATATTAAGAAAGAAACCTAGTTAGGAATAATACGAAGTAATAAAATAACTAAATCTCTACCGCCTTTTAAATTAAAGGGTTTATAATAAGGCTAGTAGAATTATTAATAATTTAACTAGTTCCGTTTATAATAAAACTAGTTACTTTAAATTATTTTTTATTAATTTACTAATCCGGCCTATTAGAATATATGAAATATTTCTTAAATATAATAATAACCTCGTTAAATTTAACCGCTACCTATTTAGTTATAAATTATTAATAATAGTACTAGAAATATATCTTTCTCTCTTAGAAATAAAAATCGTTTTTATTATTAACCGCGCTAAGAAAACCGCGGGCCTATAACCGGTAGTTATAATTTTAATTATTTCGGGCAATAATAAATACCCCCTAGATATATAATTATTTATTATAAAACCGAGGTATAAAAGGACCACTCTTAAGAAAACGGTATTATAGAGTTATAAATAGAAGAATAATCCACACTTAATATTAATTACGTTAATAAATAGAGCTAGGATTAATAGTAAAAGAATTACTATAATAAATAAAATAAAATAACTAGTTATTAAATAATTATTATTAATTCGCCTAAATAAATCGAGTACTATATTTATAAAGAGTTATTCTCTTTTAAAAACGTACTATATATATATTTTAGAAATTAAAGTTTAGGTAAAAACCCTATTAAAACCTCCTACCCTAAATATTTAATTATAAATATTATTTAAAAAAGTAAATAATTTTTAGTAATAAACGAGAATACGGAAACCTATTATTAGGTTAAAACGAATAACGAATTACTAAAATAGAAACTCATTATTAAATTAAACTACGACTCTTCCAAAAATACGGGAATAGGATAAACGTTTAGGAAATACTAATATACTAGTATTTAAATCGGTTTAAACCCTAGAATTAAAATAGAAAAGAGTTATAAGGATACTAGTTATAAAATAATTATTATTAATTATAAATTTATAATATATTTCCTTCTAAAAACTAGAATCCGTACTATAGTAATTTTACTCTAAGTTACCGGTATTAATATTAACCGCTATATTATTTCTAAATATATCGTCACTTCTTTGTATTTCCCCGGGAAAGATAAGAGTAGTAATAAAATAATAACCGAAACCGCCCCTAAAGAAGTCTATATTATAGATAATTTTAAAGTAAATATATTTATTATTATAAACGTTATAACTCTTAAAGGGATTAATATATTAGTATCTCGGTAAATCGCCTATATTAATAATTATAATATAAAGTACTCTATCGATATTTATTTAAAAGGTATAAGTATAAACCGGCCGGTATATATTATAAAAATAAAAATTATCTCTCTATAAACTATAGTAATTATTAAAGTTTATAAACTTAATTTATTAATATAAGATTATTTCTTTAGACTAGTAAATATTAACCTATACCTCTTTACTAAAGTCGTTAACGATAGAATAAAATTAATATTTATAAAAAATAAAATGGATAAATATATTAAAATCCCTAGGAATATAAAACTAGACTAAGTAGTCGAGGTTTAATTTAATAACTATTATAATATTATTATAAACGATAACGATGTTCGTGAGCTCGTTATACGAAGGCCTCTTTAAAAGTATAAAGAAATTTTTATTAAAAATACTTTTAATAATATAATTACCGCTAGCTCTAGTTTATTACTTTTTAAATAATTTTTAAAGAGTAAAGATATAGAGAACCTAACTAGTTCCCGGCCTTTTATTCTATTAGTAGAGGTAATTATTTCGGTAAAGAATAATATCCTTTTAAATAATATTATTATTTATAGTAAATAACCGGAGTTAGTAAAGATTATTAATTAATTCTCTATACTTTAAGTAGAAGGAGGCTTTATTAATATTCTAGAAAACGAATAAATACGTATACTACTACGCGCCGACTAGGAAGATAAAGTACTTAAAACGATATATATTTATCCTATAAATAACGAGAGTTAGAAGATTATTAACGAAATCTTTAATAAATTATATATTTAGGGACGGCTTAAATAGACGATATAAACTACTTTATTTAACTTCCTAATCTTCGTTATTTAGATTATAAAATTAGACGGTATTAAAAAGAGTCGTATTATTATTAATATTCGAGGTTTAAATATTATAATTATAATAAACGTCTACTATTTACTTCTATAGAATAATATAATTAACGCCGTTAAGGATTATTGTTAGATTACCGTTATCGACGCGGCTAGTTTCTTCTATTAATAGTATATATACTCTAAAAATAGATATAAGTTTACCGTTATATTATACCGCGGTTAGGAGACTTTTAATATTATAGTAATAAGATTTAAAAACTCGCTTATATATATATAATAATAAATAAACCGGATCCTACGTATTTATAAAGTATTCGCCCGAGTATATATCGATAATATTATAGTATTCTCTTAGACCCTCGAGGATTATATTTAGTACTTATATATAGTATTTTCTTTATTCGCTAAATTTAATATTTTAATTAACTTTAAGAAAGTATTTATCGGTTATTTATTAATTATACTATTTAGTTAAAAGGTTAACTCGTTCGGGTTATTAATTTCTAAAGAAAAGTTTATAATTATTAAATAACTAACTTTCTCTTAAATATTAATAGTATTTAAAACGTACCTAGGAATAACTAGTTAGTTAAAAGATTATATTAAAGATTATACTACTCTAGCTAGGTCTTTATAAAATAAGAAAATCGCGTTATTAAATAAAATACCCCCTATAGGCGCTCAGCGATAGGAATATACTAAAAAAACTAATTTTAAATCACCTTCCCTATAAGAGATCCGTTTATTTAAAGTTATTTAAAATACCCTTTTTAAATCTTTTTTTCTATACTACTTCGATGATAAAAAGGAACTATTTATCGACCTTAATATTAATAAAGAATTCGGTTACGGGGCTATAATTTATTATATTATAAGAAAATTAAAAGATTTTTATCCCGACTAGAAGTAGATTTAATATATCCTTTTCCTTAACCGACTCTTTAAGAATATAGAAATATACTATTAACCTACTAAAATAAAACTAGTAGGAATAGTATAGGTATTTATTAAAGTTAAATATATAGTCGAATTAACCCTTAAAATAGTCGTTTATATTAATTATAGAGCTACGCTTAATATAACTAAATTATAATATAACTACTTTATTTATAATAAAGATTAATTTACGTATCGTACGGGCCTTAAATTATATTTAGTATTTTTAAAATATAAAGATCCGTTATAAACCTAGTGTTAAATATATAATATTAAACGCTCTATCCCGACTATAGTAGAAGGACGTAGTTAAAGACTTTTTAAAAGGCGAGTTAAATATACTCTAGGTATATATATATAAAATCTATATACTAGTAGAAATAAATACGTAGTTTAAATAAAAATTACTTTAAGGGTACTAGAATAACGGTTATTAGGCTAAAATAAATTATATATTTAATTATAACGTAGAAACCGGCGAGGACGCCGTAGATTTTCTTTTTTCGAAGGGGGATAACGGCTTAATATAATATACCGATAATTTAATTACTAATCGCGTATATACGCTAGAGCGCCTATATATACCTTCTTTATATATTAAAGTTATATTTAACGTCGTATATTCTAGTTTATATATAAGAAGATATAAATACTATAAAATAATAACTAGATATTAATATATATATAAGTTAGATAAGAAGCTAGGGGAGTATTTACGATACTATTTATAATATTAATTATTTAATACTCCTAGGTATAAGTTTTATAAAATATTATAATTTATTCTTATACCGCCCTCTCCTTTTTATATAATTTCTATCGATTTTATCCTAGTCTTACCCCTTTCGCAGGAAGGATTCGATAATATTATAATTATTATATATAAATTTTCTTAAAAGGTAACCGCGATTCTAGGAAAATTAATATAAAAAGTAGAGTAATAAATATATATACTTTTACGTTATCTATATTTAGTAGACTAAAGTATTCCGAAGATTATTCTTTCCGACCGCGACCGGAAGTTTATAAATACTTTATAAAAGACTCTATTTAATAAATTTAAAATAAATTTAATATTTTCTATTATTTATTATTTATAAACGGATAGATTAAGCGAGCGTATAAATTAAATTATTAAAATTATATTACGATTCTAGATCGCTACTTTATAAAATCTTAAAACCTAGGAAAAAATACTACTTTTTATAACTATATAATATAATAATATATTCTCTTAATTTATTAACTATACCCTAAATAAAGTAGCTTTTAGTTTCACCGTTAATAACGCGTTAGATTTAAGAAGTTAAGAGAATAACGTTTTATTAAGAGAGTTAATACATATTTAAACTTCGGATATAATTATTTATATTTAAATATACGATAAAGAGTATTATAATCGTACTTATTACTCTTATTACTTTCGTTAAAGGGACTAGGCCTTACTACGCCTATATAAAGATTATAATATTCTAGTAAATAAACTTACTAGTTATAAATATAGTTAGTAAATAACTAGGTTATTTAAGGTTTTTAATTATATTAATAGGCTCGTATACCGCCTTAATATCCCGGAAAATTAAAAGATCTATAACGTATTTTTAATAATATAATTAGAGTAGTATTTATTACCGGATAAAGACCCTTTTAAATATCTACGACCTATTAACCCTAAAGTAGTAGAAACCGAGCGAGACGACTTAAAGCTAGAATAAGAACTAAAGTATATCCTCGATAAATATATTATTAAAAAGGGGAAGGGTTACGCTACTAAATACCTCTTATCCTAGAAAAACTAGGGATTTATATAAGACCGTTAAATAAATATTAAAAATATTTTCGCGGGCGAACTTATTAAAGAATACGAATAATAAGTTAAATATTAAACTAAATTCTTCTTCTAAAGTCGATAACTTTAGAAATATAATTATATTTCTCTTTTATATTATCGCCCTTTACCTACCTTTACTAGGAAATAATCGTTATATTAAATCTATTTATCGAGCTTTATTTAGAGTACGGGTATTACGATAATATTAAAGAGGTATTATACCGAGAACTAGTAAAACTACTCTTTAATAATTTTAAATTATTCGTTTAATTATACGTAGAGCTATATAGCCCGAATATCCTAGTATAGTATTATTTATATACTCTTTTATATAGACTTAGGTATATACCCCTCGTTATCGCTACTTCTTAATTAGGTAGTATACTTATATAGGAAAAAATTTCGGATAATATAAAAATTATATAATTATTTAACCGAATCGGGACTAGCTCCGCGCTAAAATAGTTTTAATTCTAAAAGTATTATTAAGCGACTTTTATTTAGATCTAGCCTAGATCTAGTTTAAATTTATATTAAGATTTTATTTTATTAATATATATTTAAAGCCCTAGTCCTTTAATACTAATACTTTTATAATACTATATATATACGTCTTTATTTTATTAATACTATAGCTCCCACCGTTAATTATTTATATTATTTTTATACCGCCCTATTACTTTACCTCGCTATCGCGATTTTAATATTAAACTTTACGACTCTACGTTAAACTTTAAGGCTCTATAGGCTTACCCGTAATTAATCGATAATTTAAAATATATACTATTTATTTATTTATTTCTATATATAAACGCTATTTACGTTATTATTTATATAAGTATATTAACGAGGGCGTTAACTTCTTTCTTTTAAATTAGGCGATTTATTACGGGGTAGACTTTAGTAGGAGTATTATTATAAATATCTACTAAAACGGCGGGCTAAACTCTACCGCTAGCTCTATTAAGACTAGGGTAACTCTAAAATTCTAGTATATTAAAACTAAATCCTTTATAGAATAATTAATATCTTTTATACTATATATTATTATATTGACCCCGTATTAATACTACTTTAGGTAACCCGTTATTCCGAGGTATTACTCTAATACTTATAGTATTCGGGGAAATTAGAGATTCTATATAATTATTAATTTATCCTTAATTATAGTAAGATTTAGAGCGTCGATATATTAGTTTAATAATTATACGGAAGGATAGTTAAGGAAGGATTTCTTAATAGAAATATAAATATTTATATTTAATAGAGCTTGGAATACTAGTATTAAATATTCGATATACTCTACTAACGAAGTAAAAAAGATAACGATATTATCGACGTATATATAGTAGAATTTTCGGTACGGCCGAAATATACGATTAATTATATATTAGATATAGGCCGGAGAGTTTCGGTACCTTATTATTAATATATTAAAGATTTTTTAACTACGGTACGTTATTACTATAAAATAATATCGATAATATCGCTTTACCCACTATTAGTAGAAAAAGACTATTATATTAATAATCGAAATATATATAGTATTTAATAGAAGTACTAAGATCTTAGTTTAAATAGGGACCGGATATATATCTAGTATTATAATTTTATTAAAGACTTTAATATCGATAATTATATATTTTTTAAAACCGGAGGCGGTATTTTTCTATACGACGAAATAAAGGAAAGAAAACGGTATCGTCGTAGTAATTTATTCTATTCGGCTCTATTAATATAGTTTATCGAAGGCGCTATCGATAACCTCTTTATTATATTTCTTTAATAGATAAATACGAGTTTAACCGGCTTTATAAAGCTCTTTCTAGTTATCGATAAAAAGAATCTTTATTTATTCGGATTCCGGGATATTTATTATATTCCTAGTATCTTTCTATAAATCTAGAAACGAATCGATAATATTAGTAATTATAAAGATAGAAGTATTATTCCCGTAAATCGTAGTACCTATAAAGTATAGTATCTCTAGTTAAGATAAAACGTTCGGTACTACCGAAGATTTTAATAATATTTACTTCGGCGCTACGGAAGCCTCTTATAAAATAAATAAATTTAATAGAGTAAATATTAAATTAGAAATTATAAAACTCGGATAAATAATATTCGATATTATCGAATTAGATATACGGGGAGTTATTACTATATTAAAGATTATTATTATAACTAGTCCGGCCTTAAAGTAAAATTTAATTAAAAGTTTCGACACTAAAGTCTTCGGTAGCCTTATAACTAAATTAATATATAAGATATTAATTTAGAAGTATTTAGTTACTTCGTATTTAATAACTTTCCCTAGTCTAGTATATCGGTTAATAATTATTAATAGATCGGTGTTATTCCGAACTATAATTCTATTTATATCGTAGTTAACGATATACGCGGTTACTATTAATATATTAAGTTGAGAAGGTTTAAATAATAAATTATAATCCTAAAATAAATCCGATTTTATAGATTTAACTATAATAACTATATCTAAATATACTAGTACGGTATAACGGAATTTATTAACTATAGTTACGTCTATTCTAGTATTCTTCGTAATTATAGAAATAGGGATCTAGAGGTTACTATAAGATATAATAATAACGAGATCTCTACTAGTATTAATTATAATTCCTTTTAACTTTATAATATCGATATTTATTAGAATCTTAATAGATAAATTATCGACGATATATAGTTCCTTAGTAATTAAGGCGATCTTATCGTCCTTACCGGGAATATATATAAAGATAATAATGAATTTATTAATATCGTAGTTATTCGACCTTAAGCCACGGACTTTTATAATAGTAGGTATTTTACGGACCTTAACTTATAAGTTAAATTCCGTAAACTTTATAAGAAACTACTAGTTTATAAGGTTTATAATATATTTAATATCGAAGTAAAATTCGTAGAGTTAATTATCTAATTCTACGGAGACTTTAATAATAATATAATAATAACTACGAAATATATAGCCGCGGGTAGGTCTATTAATAGATATCGATTTAATAATCTACTTCGCCGAGAAAGTAATATTTAATAGAGCGGAAATTAATAAAGCGGAATTCGCTAAGACGGAAGACGTAGTAGATTTTAATAAAGTAGGATTTCGGTAAAACCGGATATATATATATAATTTATTATTTAAAGAGAAGGACTATTTATATAAATAATATATTATTTTACTAGTCGTGTCGACTACTTTAATAGTATATTAACCGACGAAAAGATTATTAATTATCTTATTATAAAGTTACTCTAAATTGATAATATCGTTAAGATATTTATTAGCCTACGTCGTACCTTAATAAAAAGTATCTTCTTAATTATTATAATAACTTCTTTAACTTTCGTTATAAAGGCTTTTAATCTAGCGGAAGAATTTTACTAATTAATCTTCGTTATAATTAACGTCTTTAATAGTTTCCTAGTCTTTAATATAATAAACCCTTTAAATCGAAAAGAGTTTTTTAAAAGAATTTTTATTAAAGCTTCTTCCTACTCTAGAGCCTTAATTTTAATATTTAAAAAAGAATATCTTTTACCTAGGTAACGGATTTAAGCTTTTATTTATTATTTATAATTATTTTCTAGGAGGTTATAGGTGGTTAAGATTCTATTATTATTACTACTAGTTAATATTACTTTATTACGGTTAAAAGGACGAAGAAGAAGAAGAAAATAACCTATATAAATTACTTTCGTAGGAAGTATTATTACTTTTATAAAAAGACGGACCGCTATATAAAGATCTAAAGCCTTCGGTAGGATAATAAGAATTAAAAAGTTAACGAAAGTTTTAATACTAACTATACTACTAAGATTAATACTATCCGTAATTACTATTATTATTATTACGGTTCGGTAGAACCGATCGATTATATTTATCTAACTTTCTAAATATTAGAGCCTACTATTTATATTTATAGTTATCGAGGCTCGTTAGAAAACTATTAATAATAGTATTATTATCGGGCCTTTTAATATCACGCCGTAATTCGAGGTTAATTCCGTTATAGATAATATTAAATTAATTTTATAATAGCGATATTCCCGTATCTTTAATAGACTTTAAAATTTTCTATATATATTTATATAATTTATAACGGCTATTAATATCTCTAATAAAGTAGTATTCTTTAAAGATAATATTAATAACTATATTCGAAGGCTCCTTAAACCTTCCCGTTAATAATTAAATTTATTCCGTAATATTAATATCGGTGGCGTCGTATTTCAATAGTCTCTTTTTAATATCTAAAAACTTAACGGTATATTATTCTAAAATAATACCGCGGAGGTAAATTTAGAGATTCTTATATATTATAGTACCTTTAATAATTACTAGGTTCTTAACTCGCTCGATAAATAAATATATATCGCGGAAGTAAATTTCTTTATTAGTATATTTAAGACTAAACCCTATACTAGTAGATTTACTATTATATATAGGGTCGAAGAATCCGAGGTTAATTATATTTTATTTTAATAAAGTAGTATTATCGCCTTAAGGACCTTATGGGCCCTAGAGTCCTAATAATTTAAAAGGGCCTACTAAAGGTATTATTATAAAATTTACGATAAAATTATATAATTTAACTAGTTATATTTTATTAAAGCCCGCGTTCGCTATAATTAAAAATTACTACGGTCGTTAATTAGGTCCGAGGGGTCTTTAATAAATTAATTCTTTTATAAAAATTTATCTAATAGAATTTCTTAATAACGATATCGAATATAATAATAACGAAGAAGGTATTTATTTAAAGTTTAACGGGGACGAAGAAGATATATTCCCGGTTAACACCGGTATTTTAAAAAATTATCGAGTCGTTTAAATACTAGCTTAAAAGCGTATTATAATAATACGAAAAATAATAATATTAATAGTTTAATCGCTTAACTAACTCGGTACCTTAGTAGATTTTAACCGTACTCGTTACTCTCGAGGATTAAGACTACGAAGGGGCTAAATAGGCCGGAAATTCCGCCGAATAAAATAACTAATAATATAATAAGTAATATCGTCGACCTCGCCGGCGAAAACGTAACCCGATTATATAAATTCGTCGAGCTAGAATACTAAGACCACGGTATTACGGCTAGCGATATTACTAGACGCTACGATAATAATCTTACGGAAATAAGAAAGTTAAGGGTTAATAAATTAATAATTCTTTATAATTTATTTTTATTAAAGACGAATTAATTCTTATTTACTCTTTCGACTTTAAAAATAAAACGCTTAATACTCCTATAAATAAATAAAATGTAACGAATAACCGTATATAGATTTTATATAAGAAATAGTAATATATAAAGATTTAAATAAGGTTAAACCTAGTACGACTCTAGATTATCTTAACGGCGCTTCTCCTCTTTAAGGAAAGTCGATATTTAACCGATTTTATTAAAGATATAATACGGTTCTAAGCGAATTATATAATAGATTCGTTAAAGCCGAAGACGTAGTTATAGTAATACTTACTTTAATAGACTAGTACGTCGTAGCGGAAGATTTTTATAACTATATTAAATAATTAGGTATAATATATCGAAGTATAATATTTATAGTCTTAATATTATCGTAGTAGGCCTTAGTATAATAAAGTTATCTACTTCGGTAAAGAAGAAGGAGGTAATATTTTATTCTAACGAGATTATTATATAAATTATATTTTATTCTACCGAAACGAACTAATAAAGAAGACGGGGTACGGATAAAAGGACGCTACCGAATAATTTTAATTCGACTATTAATACTACTATATAACTAGTAGATCGAATGTCTAATAAACGTAGTATAGCGTTTATTAGGACGTATAATCGCCGTTACTATTAATTAATAAGGTTATAGTATATATTTAGTAGTAATAATTAATTAATTAACTAGGTATTCGTTATTAACGAATTAGAATAGTAAATAATCTTCGGTACCAAGGAACTAACCTAGTATAACAAGATCGGTATGACCGTATTATATTTACTCTTATAAAGATATACATTTTTAATTTTATATTAATCTTTATATTTATTTTTATTTATTTATTAAATTTAAAATATATAAATTCGTAAAGGCTCTACCTATTTTAATAAAAATAATTAACGGCGCGAGCGCTTTTAAAATATCTAAAAAAAATTAATAATAAGAAATATTAATCGGCTAGGCTAATTTAAGGATAAAAAATATATAATAAAAAATACTCGAACGAATTTATTATACTAAAACTCTTCTAGGATATAATAATTAAATATAATTTAATATATTATATATTAATCCGAGCCCGAAGATTAAAGTTAGTATTAAAAGAGTTTTTTTATAAATAAAGAGAGTAGTTATAAATAAATAATAATAAATAAATTTAAATAAACTACTTTATCGAGTTTAGTAAATCGTTTTATTAATATATATAAATAATTAATACTTTACGTACGCCGATTATTTATATAATCTTTTCTGTTTATAATACTTTATTTAATTATTTTAAGAATAAAGAGAAAAAGTTTAAAATTAAAAATATAAATTAAAAAAGATTTATATTAATAAATTTAAAAAAGGCTTAAATTAAATTAAAATAATATTATTCTTAAACTTAATTAACCTTAGGCGGCCTATATAATATAATAACTCTTTTAAACTTTATTAGAAAAACGATTATATTTTAAAGTTAAAATTAGAATAAAAAGATTAATAAAAAATAAGAGGATTATTATTAAAAATAATTTAGAGAGTAATTTAATCGGTATATATTTATTACTAGTTAAAAGAAAATATATATTAAAAGAGACATTAATATAGATACTTTTAAACGTTATATTAAGGGTAAAAAGAAAATATTAATTCCGAAAAATCGAAGTAATAAACTTTAAAGCTACCGCGAAACGAGTAAATCGACTAATTTAATATAGGATTTAGTAATAAAAATAAATCTATATTTAATAAATAAAAGGAATTTTCGTTATATTATAATTATCTCTTTTATATTATTTATAATATTCTAGTTATACCTTTTACGGGGGTTAAATATAAGCGAGTATTTAATATTATTAATTAATTATATTTAATTTAAAAATCTTATAATTCGGAAATCTTCTCGGCTCTAATAATTCTTAATCGCTTTTAATTTAAAAAGAACGAAATAATAATATTATAATAAAACCTAAACTAGGAAGAGATAATAATATTTAAAAAATACGAAATAAAGATAAAGAAGCGGGAAGAGGATATAATAAAAAACGAGAATAAAGATTTAATTAATAATATAAATAAAGGCTAGTTTAATAACCTCGTAGAAAAAGAATTTAAAGAATTTTTTAAAACTCCTACTACTAGTCTAGTTTATAAAAAAGGAAGAGTTAAAGAATATAATTTTAACCCTTAAATAAAACCTTTTATAATAATATCGTAAATAAAATATTAATATTATAAATAGACTTAAGAAGGCGTAAAAAATAAATATATATATTTATAAACTAGATTTTCCGAGTATACGATAAACTAAAATTTTTCGAAATATTTATATTCGACTCGAGACTTTACGTTAAAAAATTTAATAATAGAAAAGAAATCGAATATAGGATTATTCTTTATATCGTAGGCGTTATCTAGGCCTTATATAATAATTAAATATTTAGGTTATAATAACTTAGAGGTTATATAAAAAAACGAGTCTTTAAAATTAATTTTATTAAAACTAGTTAAAAATTTAGACTTTTTTAAAAATCTTTATAAAATAATAAAGATATAAATAAGACTTTAAGGAATAAGAAAAGATAAAATAGAAACTAGAATTATAATTAATAATAAAATATAAATAAAATAAATATAAAAACTAATATAATAATAATAAAAAATAATTATATTAATATACTTTCGGGTATTTTAATAGGCTAGTTATAATAAATATTAATTTAAATAATTAATTATACCTAGTAGAAATATATTTAGAAATTTAAACGAATTTACTATCTTTTTCTAATTTTATAATAGTTTCGTAAATTCTTTAAATTAAATAATTCGTTCTAGCTCTTTTTCGAGCTTTTTATATTTATTAAATTTTTAAAATATCTTTACTCTCTTTATTATCTCGGTATACTCCGGTTTTAAAAATATCCCGAATATTTTCTTTATATTTTCTTTATCTTTATCTAGTATTTATCTACGTTTAATAAAATCGTAATTATTAAATTATAGTTAATTAAGTCCTAATATCGTAATCTATTTATAATTATCCTCGTTTAATATTATATATTTATTTATTCCTCGAATATCCTATTAATTTCCGTTAAGTAGTTTATAAATCTTTAGATTTATAATAAACTAAAAGATTATATTATATTATAATATATACTCGAGTTTATCGAATATTTTATTAGGTTATAATAAACGTTTTTATAACTCTTTATATATATATTAACTTATAATTAATATTAAATAGTATATAGATTAATATAAAAATATATTAGATAGTTATTTCTTCGTATATATAAGAACTTTATATATTTATATTTCTTTAGCGAATATTTATTATAGTATTTAATCTTCGCTTATAACGATTTAAATATTATAATTTAATATCTTCGATAATTATTATAGATTACTCGTATTATATTTTATTAATTTTACGTAATTAAAGTTTTAATAATATCCTTTTAATTTTCTTTTTCGGTATCGCTCTCGATATTATAATTTTCCTCGTCGTCTATTTTCTATCGAATTTAAAATATATAATTTATTAATTTTAACGAATTTTCTAAATTCTTTAAAGACTCTTTATCTATTTAATTTAAATCTTTATTATTATTATTATTTATCTCTCTACCTAAAGACGCGCCGACGGTTTTTATAATAACGCGGGTATATTTACCCTAAAAAACCTTATTACGTATTAGTCCCGTTTAACTAGTATAATATAAATTAATATAAAGATTAATACATACTTTTTATTAATAATATCGATCTTCGTTTATTAAGTTATTCTTTATTAATTTATAATTAATAGATTTATTTATTCTTTATTACGCGTTAAAGTTTTTTCTACTCGTCGAATCGTTTTTTAATTAATAACTTTAACTAGCTCTACCCGAAGCTTTTCTACGGAATAATTTATTAAATAATTTCTTAATTTTATTATATTAAGGTTTTTATTTAACTCCTCTTCGATCTTTTTTTTTTTTTTTTATTTATTAGATAAATAACCTCGATTACCTCGTTTCAAATTAAATATAAATAAAGATTAACCCGAGATTTACTTCTCTTTATCGGCTATAAAATAGTTAGCGATATATATAATATATTAATTTATTCTATTACTTATTATTCGATATTAAGTTTAATTAATATCTAGATATAAACTAGTTTTAGATTTCTTAATCTTCTAATTTAACTATAAAATAAAAAATAAAAAATACTTTATATTATCCTTTCTTATTATTCGTTATTTGATATTATAATAATATTTATAATAAGTTTTAATTAAAGAGATTAATTATTTTAGATATATTAATCTTTATACTCTTTAAATTCTAATATAGATTTAATTTTTTATTTAATTATTATTAAAAGAGAGAATTCCGCGATAGAGTAATTCCTAAATAATATTAAATACAAAGATAAATATAATTATAAGAAATTAAATAATAAAAGAGTCGGATATTAAAATATTCGAGTAATTTAACGAGTTTATTAATTATATAAATAATTAATAAAGTCTAGAAATAAAAAGAAAATATAAGCGATTTAGAAATAAACTACTAGCGCGGTACTATTAATTATTATAATATTATATAATATAAATAATCTTAGTTATCCTAGAAAATTATAATTATTAAATTCAAAATTTATTAAAATTTAATATACTTAATATTAATAAACCTAATCTAGTTATTCTATTATATTTATATATATTTAATATAATTAATTTATTAAATCTTCGTAAATATATAAATAAATATATTAAAATATTTAATATATTTAGTAAAAGTATTTAGAAATATATTAAATTATTTAATATAACCCGTAGTTAAAATAAAGATTAGTATAATTAAAATATATATTAAGATAACGCGTTAATAAGTTATAGTATTAACCCTATAAAGAGAGTAAAAAAGAGATACTTTATTATTCTCTTCTTTTCCCTACTTTAGGAAAGGGAATTACCGAGTTTTTATTCTCTTCTCTTTTTTTCCCTAGTTCCCTTCTTTAACCGAGGAAGGAAAGAGATTCTCTACTCTATTCTATAATATATTAAAACTAGACGGGTAAATAATAAAAATATAATATATATTTATATTAATTTATAATATAATATATTAATAAAATAGGAGTTTATATAAAAAGAGTCGAGGTATTAAATACGTATTTTATTATTCTATATAGAAAAATAACGAAAAGAGAATATAAGAAAAAAATTAATAAAAAAATTAATAAAAAATTAAAAAATAGTAACTTCGAATTTAAGATCTTAAATTCGTGATTTTCTACTAGCGTCGGGAAACTCGTTAAAATTATTTAAAATATTATAATTAAATTAATCTAATTTCGATTTTAAATTATAAAAATTTATAAAAATTATAAATACGGGTAATACCCCTAAATTAGCGCGGTATTATAAACTATTTAAATCTATTATTATATTATATAATTATTTATTTATTAATATTACTTAAACTAGTTTATTCCGATTTATTCGAAATTATTCAAAATTATTCGAAATATTAAATATATATTTATTTTAATAAATTTAGACGAAAATAGATATTAAATCGATCTCTAGAGTTACTATATAAACTAAATAAACCTACGCGTCTTTTCTATCTTTTTCGATAGAATACTAATTTACTATTTTATTAATATACGTTCGTAGTATTAATATTAAATCTCTAGTAAAAAAATTTACTTTTCTAGTTTATTTAAACGATTTTCTTAAACGGAGATAATACTAAGAATTAGTAACGTACTTTACTAACCTACTTAAGTCGTATTATAAATCTACGACTTTAAGGTACTAGTAGTTCGCGAAGCTTATATATATTATAGATATATCGAGTAGCCCAAGTCCGAGATAACCCTTGGCTTCCGGTCTCCGCTGAACATGTTCCAGAAAGTTGTTGATTCCATGACTTCGTAATAATGATACAACAAGAGACCAATCGACGGACCAATCTAAGAAATCGAGAAGACACCTCGCTGCGTGACTCATTACCCTCTACCCTCTGCCTTCCTCACTCGTTCATCGATTAATTCGGAATAGGCACGCTCGAACTCGTCCATTGTCCCGCATCAAGATCCCTAACAAACTCCGTTATATCAGTCCCGTTCGTCTGATAAAATGCCAACAAGCTATTCCCACCGCTCGAATCCGGTAGCGCCGTAACGGACAGATGCGTCCCTGGTAAGCCCTTGTCGCCATTGATGAGGAAGGTGCTGTCCGCAGGGATGGAAGTGTTTTCGGCTGCCCAGCTGACGTTGTAGCCCCTGATAGAAAGATCGGCGTTTTGGGCGTAGAGGTAATTTGTGTAGCCCATTGAGCTGTTCGCGAAGACGGGGATCGATACGTTGCCTGTTGATCTTGTGAGCTGGTATTGTTCAAGGGGTAGAGTATTGACTCACTCTTCGTCCACGTGTTGATTGGATGCGTGCTGTTGTCTGCTGTTGTCGTGTTCAAGTCTTTCCATAGAATGTTGACCTCATCTTGCAGGTTGATAAAGAAGACGTAAGTATCACTGCCCGGGCCCCACGAGTAACATCCAACTCCAGCATGACCATTGTATCCATCAAAGGTTTGCTGCTCGCTCCATACTGTGTCGCCATAGGTCCAACCCACGGCATTGAAAGCTGTAGAGTTCACGGCGTACCAGAGATGGATGCCGACTGTTTGATCCGAGCTGTTGCCTGTGGTTGGGCCCTGGCCAGGGACCGGACTATGCTTGTATGCAGCATCAGAGTAAAAGCTGCCGTACCAGCAGGCTTCAAGACCAACGTTGTGATCATCCATTGCCTCGAGATTGAGATTATTGATGGGGCCCGGGATCCATATATTACTCACGTTGCTATTGGTGACCTCCCGGACTGTATTGTTGGTGCTGATGTAAAATATATGCCACTGTGGTATGCCTCAGCTTAGGTTGCATGCATTCCAACGCAACAATGTACTCACAGAAGCCGTGTCATTCCGAGCATAGGCTACAGCGGCTATAGGTGTCCCATTTTTTGCATCCACAGCGACAATATTTGAGGCATCTCCCCCTTGCCAGTCGCCCTTGTCGTCTAGCTGTGCCTGGCGAATTTGACCAGAATGCTGTTGGAAGTACATGACGATGCTTCCATGATCGGCTGAGCCGAACGACTCCGAGGCAAGGGCAATACCTGAGCCATTGTAGGCTCCGGTTGTGGAGAGGTAGCCCGAGTTGACGGGCGCTTTACTTGAGGATGAATTGGAACTGCTCGATCTTCACAGCACGAGTATCAGCCAGTTGGCCTGTAATTTTCAGAAAATGTGTATTATACTTTCTCAAGCCCACACCCAACCCAACACCCACTCCCACTCCAAGCACTATCACTATGAGTGCGACAATGGCTATAATGCAGTTCAGTTTTCTCTTTTTCTCCTTTAAAGGTGCTTGGTGCCGAGCATCGTCATATTCTGGAGATGGATCGGCGTATAACTCTTTTTCTGTTAAGGGTTCCTCTTTGAACACTGACTCCAATCCTGGTGATGCAAGCTCAGGCGATGTTGGAGCAGAGGGTTCCTTGTCACTGTATGGGTTGTAACTCGAGCTCCTATCAGGCAACTCGACTCTATGCCAAGTATCTATAGCTTTATGACTCTCTCCGAAAGTCCCCGTTGACTGCTGCACGGACATCGTGGGAAGCTGCAATCTTGAAGTACTTGGAATTTTATAATTCGAGCAATGCTATTTCAAGAAATTACAGGATCATGCCAGGATGAACTTTATTCGAGTCATTGTGGGGTCAAGAGGGGTTCGCAGATAGCCCAAGATTTCATGTAGACAGATAGCAGTGACTGTGCACCCCAGTCTAGACCTCTTGAGCTCTCAGCTCGCATACAGACAGCCTTACACATTTCGTCCGGAGTAAGCGATCGACGGAGCATCGCTCGTTTGACTATCTTCCCGCGTGGGAAGCATGTAGTTAGCGAACTGAGACACCTGGTATGGGATGTGATTCGCTGCGCAATAGAATGTCACGGACATGTTATATGCATGAAAGAACGTAGATCAATTCCGTAGCAGGGCGCAGTTGTAAGGCGGTCAAGCTGATGATGGGGGGTCGCCGTGGCCGTGATCGAAGCTTTTCGTCGCAGGAATGTTGCGTCCCTCAGAGTGAGGCACAATTGCGATTGGATATTATAGACGAGTTTGTTCCGACCATCCTCAGCTGCACTCATGATATTGAAAGCATTTCCCGCAGTGCAGAAGCTCATGACGATGCTGACATGGAAGAGAATAGGTAGTGTGATGGTATCGTCAAGCTCACCCTATAAAGGAGGGACCGTCGGCTAAGTATACTGTGAACAGGTTAACCCTTTGCTGACAATGAAGTAAGGTAGCTAGCCGTTCTCAGCCGAGCAAATTCAGAGAGGAATGGGAGGAAACGCAGTCAGCGTGCACCGAGGTAGCGGTCAGCATGCGCGAACCGAGCTGGCCAAACATTCTTCATGAACGCAACTCGATGTCACTAGAGAACTACACTGAGTATTCAAAACACTTTCTTCGTACACTGCGCAGACATATGAGCGATATTGTCCATTTCGATTAAGTATACTGGAGAGTCAAAGCACACTGACAAACTCGTCATGAAAAGGTTTCTATGATTGGAAACCTCTTGAAAATTGTGAAAGAAGTTTGCCGCCAGGAAGTCCCGACAAGTTCGATGAAGCACAATTTACAAATCGGTACTCCTTTGGGACCTGACTACTCCAACTCCTGTGTAAGGCAACTAGCAGCGCCATCTTGAACCTCAGTTGCTATCATTGATGCCGTAGATCTTAAAGTATCGATGAGTAAACGTCAATTTGGCAGAGTCCAGAGGTGGGCTCGCCGTCGTGCAAATAGCATCCAATCTGCTGGAAGAACAGACGCCTTCAATACTGTCGCAGCCTCTGCCTCCTTCAGAGTAGTCTGAAAGTACAGCAGCTCGTTCAAATTGGCAGGCCAAGGGCCTCCCGCAAGGGTCCCAAGCCTCTGACCCTCATTGTAACCCACATCTCCTCACCCGGCCCTCTTTTCAACCTAGCATTGAAGATTCCGTAGAACCCTCGTATGGTATATTCCATCATCTTTGCAGCAACCGCTAGCATAAAATCTCTCGGTATGGTATCGCCAGCCATATTGAAGACCTCCACTTGTAGTGCTAACCCGTACTCGGCCCCAAGAGCCATGTGCATGGCGAGCCCAGCCGTTTCGAACTGTGTATCTGGCATGGAGGAAATCTGTATCGCAATTTGAGCCCAAAAGTAGCTGAGGCTTAAGGCAGTAATCCATGCTGGGTAGAAGGGTTTGAATACGTGGTAATGGAGAACCCATCCGCCGTCGAGGGTTGCGCTGCTGATTCGTCTCCTTTGGAGACCTTTGTTCGCGGTAGTGTCCTTTAGGGTAGTCGAGGAGCTGCTGTGCACGTTGTTACCAAGGTACAACTCATTGGGATGCGTCGGCGTTGCTGCTGAGAAAGTGGAAAGGATGAGAAGGAGACAAGGTATCAGCAGCAACTGCTGCTGCCATCTGCGACAAACCATACGGACGAGATGCTCAAGCTGAAACCTTGTCATACAAACCAGTATCTTGGGCTTCTGTCAAATTTGCGATGGGCAGTGGTAATGTGGTATCATGTAATGTTGACGAGTCGCTGTTAATTCGACGCTTCAAATTTGCTTCAACGCGTGTTCTCCTTCCTTAAAATAAGTAACACAGCCATGTTACCCTCTTCCCGTTCCACCCATTTTGCATCTCGTCGCGTTGAACCAGTGTCCTTGCGCAGCGTGTCTGCGCTGCTCGGGTACATTGCGCGAGAGTGATATACCCGCTTGTGTACGAGTAGAAGGGCTCACCCTCTAAAGTCCAAACCGTCCACTCGTGTGGCTGAGGCCCGTAGACCCCGAAAGAGCGCCCTAAAGCGCGCTGCTTAGGCGACTAGAATCTTCCCCAGAAGATCCCGGCTCCGTCCCCAGAGGGCGGGCTCTAGGGTGGCCGTTCGGGGGTCTACGGGCTCCAGCCCTACGAGTGGACGGTTAGGGGTGACCCCTTCTAACCACAGTCAGATCACATCAGCAACCGCCGCAGCAACTTGCTCCATGCTCATGCGTTCCACAGTCGAAGACGGGACATCTGTTTGCTGTAAGAAGCACTTAACACAAAGACGCAGAGTTTTGGGATAATCGTCGCACCTGACTAAGCCAAGCTTAGTAGTGGCCACCCGAGTGTCGCGACTAGCCGAGTGACGCCCGGTTTTTACCGCAAAAACCAGGTATTCTAGTAATTAGTACATCAACACCACTACGTTCTAGTAAGTTCGAACCTATTTCGATAAAAAACGATAAGGATTCTAATTTTATTCTTATTTACTAGTAGGTTTAATAGTAAGATTTACGAAAAGTAGTAGTTTTTTACTACGAGCCATCTTTTAATTAATTTATAAAATTAATACTAATAAAAAAATCACTCATCGATATATAAACATAGATAGTAGTATGTATTTAGAATTCAAGTTTAGATTTTTAGAAAGATATATAATAAATCGTAGTTATTTCTTTATTCCGTTATTAACGTACTTTACGGTCAGATTTCGACGAAAATTATACTACTTTAATAGAGATCACTTAATAACGAGGGCCTAATACTTATTTATATTATTTAGGGGTATAAATAATAGTTAATTCTAGGGCCATTTAGATTTTAAAACCTAATCGGTATATAATCGTCTCACAGTAACTATTTATATACAGATTCATGATTTCCCGCGACACTCGGCTAGTCGCGACACTCGGGTGGCCACTACTAAGCTTGGCTTAGTCAGGTGCGACGATTAGCCGGTATGATTTGATTGCTGGCGCGACTGTTGCGCGCTAGGACGCGATTGGAATTTCCTCATTGTGTGCCGACTGACTTCGAATTTGTCCACGAACTTTAGGCTCTTGAGATCCTTCAAAGGTCGCTGGTAGCTAGGACATAAGGGATACTTACACGGGCAATACGAGTATTGACGCGAGATCGTCACATTTTTGCTGATTCTTGGTCTCGACAAAGGTTGTATAAGTTTTCCTCTATGTTGATCGATGGCTGACATGGCGAAGCTTCTGCCAAACTAACACATCTGCCATTGCCAGGCCTGAGATTGCTCTCCCAGTCCATCTCCAAAGCGCTGTGTCTGAGTAATGGGATTCGGTGGCCATAACGCGAATTCGAAAAAGCGATGCATAACGCACATGGGCAGGACTGACCGCAAATTCATTCCCAACGAGCTCTACGGCCCAGATTTCGATTTAGACTCCAACGAATACAGCGGCATCAACTCCCCAGGGCAGGACTACAACTTTACTTTTGTACCGTGTCAAGACGACGACGTACCATGCTGTGATTGCGGCAGACGATCTGTGCACACGAATGAAATCATCATTGCCATTGATGGTGCTTGCAAGGCCAATGGGACTCCGGATGCACAAGCTAGGATTGGTGTGTACTTTGCGCAGTATTCAATGTACAACATCAGTATGGAGCTCCCAAGGGCTCTCGATCCGAGACCGTCGAATCAAAAGGCTGAGCTCATGGCTTGTTTGACTGCGCTGGAGAAATTGGACGCGGTAGAGTCCGAGGAGAAGCTGAGTCAGGTTGTCATCAAGGCGGATTCTGAGTACGTTGTCAAGGGTATGACCGAGTGGATCTTCAAATGGCGGAAGAATGGGTACAAGACATCTAAGGGCTCGCCTGTCACGAATGCGGATTTGTTTCAGAGTATTGACCTAAAGATTACTGGACTGAACGACGATGGGATCGAGGTCCTGTTCTGGTACGTACCTAAGGCGAGGAATCAAGAGGCAGATGACCTGGCAAACGGTGTCAAGCATTACTACCCTGAATGAAATCCTCGCGAATAAGGCTAATGTTACAAGACGGATGTGCAAAGCCGATAGAGCCTTGCCTTAATTTCCTGCAAGAATCTGAAACCACGCTGTTTCTTCCAAGCACAGTCATTTCATAGGGTCCCCTTTTCCAGCACATGTCGACTCAGAATGTCATTAGCTGGTTGGTCAATAGCTGGCAGTCGCGTAGGGATACAGTAAATTCCATGTCTAAAGCACGGCCGAGGACTGGACGCTCGGGATTGTCATAAAGCACCCTTCTTAGCTATACTTACTACGTATCTGCAATATATTGATTGTTGTCAAGTACCCAACCGGAAATCTCTTTGTTTTCAGACCGATTATAGTAGGTAATAATAGCGTATGTTGCTCTACACTACATTATACAGCCCTTCCAATTACCAACCACAGCCAGACCTCTTCACAGCAAACATGGAAGACACGCAGCGCGTTGCTCGGCCGAGCAACTCCCTGGGGTCTCACCCGCAGATAGATCCCCATCTCCATCTACGGCTCCAAATACGCAGAGCTAAACTCTACACTCTACGACAATAAGGCCGTCCTTGGAAGCGACGATAACTTCATTGCAGCGCCGTGCTCAAGCTGTGATCCTTGCTTACAACGCGGCAAGCCAACCAGACATCTGTGAGGGATAATCATTGCAGTCGATAGTGCTTGCCCAGGCAACGGAACACCCACTGATGATTCGGCTATCGGGATCTATTTCTCATTTGGCAGGTACCAAAGTTATGAAATAAGGAGGTCGATGCTCTTGCGCATGCTGCGTTGTGATGGGCAAGGGTCACGATGTTGCTAGAATTCCAGCGCGTCTAAGAGCACCTATGGTTGCTTTTCGACATGAAAATCTGGATGTTTGAGAGGCAAGAAGATCAGGGAAGAACGCTATGAATGATCTGGTTTGGTTTACTTGTTTTGTTTAAACTCGGGAAACACGCTCACTACCCCACCTACCTATTCAAGCTCGGGAAATACGCACTTATCCACCCTCCCCATCAGCTTCTCTCAGCCACTCAGCCACTCGTCTTCCTCTCCATCCTCTTCATCATCTGCACCTCCAACTCAATCTTCTTCTTCATCTCCCCATCCATCTCGTCCCCACCCTCCTCATCCTCCCCAAAAAGATCATCACCCCCCTCCCCTTCCCCCTCCATCAAAAACGCCTCATTATCCCTAACCGCATCCCC